>VTLG01004731.1_pt1 | contig 14737 bp, 19 predicted proteins | sample 4694571 | NCBI WGS metagenome assembly VTLG01 (sample SAMN12604809, study PRJNA352737) | marine metagenome | biome: ENVO:00000447; feature: ENVO:00000209|ENVO:00000569|ENVO:01000036; material: ENVO:00002151; isolation source: viral sequences binned using virsorter ...
CAATCGTTTTTGCCCACTATAGATGACGAGGTTACATCAATAAAACTAAAAGAAGCAATCAAACAATCTGATAAACTTCTTAGGGGTAGAATTGTTGAGGATAACCAAGTTATTACTTTAATGAGGTACTATCAGTTGCTAAAGGAGTTAAAAAATGTCTCTAGAAAGTAAACTAAGAGAACGAATTCAAGAAATGCTTCTTGATGAAATAAATTCTTTAGAAGAGGCTTCTGTAACTGCTAATGTGCCAGGATATAATACACCATATGCTTTTTCAGATCCAGAAAAAGACAAAAAGAAGAAAAAGAAAAGAGATTTAGGTTCTACTGGATACTCTTATGTAAAAGAAGACTTAGACCCATACAAAGATTTTGGAACAGATAATTCTTGGGAAAAAGAATATGATTTAAACTTAGGTGCATTTGTAGAACACTATCAAGATCTTGTAAAATTTATGAAAAAACATAAGCCAGTTCCCGATAAAAATAAAAGAGCTTGGGCACACGCAATAAGAAAGAAAATTGGAAAACCTATGCTTAATGGTCATATGAGTCAAATGAGAAACATAATGGATTTACTCAAACAAGGAGATAAATTTAGAAATTTGCCAGATAAAGCGGGTTGGGTGATGGAAGGAAAATATCACGATTATAGAAATGATGAATCCCTAACACCAAAACAAAAAATTGGTCGTTCAATGAGAGAAGTTAGAAATGCTCTAACAGAATTGAATAAACTCATTGATATGAATGTAAGATTAAAAAATGAATTGAATGTCGATTCAGGGTCATATTGGAAAAATACACATAAGGCTTTACATAAAATTAGCGAGAGGTTAGTAAAACTAGCAAACAAAGTTGGTCGGTTACAGTAAGGAACTGGATATGCCCTTCGAGGATAAAAAGAAGTCTTATATGGACACACTGTTCAGTATTTCGACTTTGCTAAAAAGATGGCAGGTTGAGATACAGAAAAAGGATGTGTCAAAGAATTATATGTTGAAGAGACTTGGACAGTGGATAGAACACTTAGAAAGTCTTAGACACGAAATAATGATGGAGAAAGATAAATGATTTCACTATTAGAAATTGCACATAATATAACTGAAGCTGATGTCGATGATGATAAAATCATCAAGTATAAAAATAAAGATGGTGAGTCTAAAGAGATGAAAGCTAGTTCTGCTAAAAAGATGGATAAAGAACATCCAGCAAAAATTGCCTATGATAAAATTGCCGACAAAGGTGATGATAGTGAAAAGGATTCTGGTGCTAAATTAGGTGGCAGTGATTTTGAAAGGGATGGTGAAGAAGGTGATGTTGAACCCGTCAAATATAAAGTTGGAAAAGGAATCCCCACATCTGATGTCAAAGTTGATCAGGAAACAAAAGATACAATCTTACAAGATTTCAATCCACCTCGTGATGCAGAAAGAGATGAAAATGGTCTACCTACAAATGAAGAAGATTGGGATAAGGAAATGACTGAAGTAGAGTCTATGTTTGAAAAGGCAAGAGATGCTTATGAAGCTGCAGAAAAAGATGCATCAGATGCTGCTTTTGATGATGATGAAGAAGAAGCAGATTATTTATCAGATAGAGCCACACAGGCATTAGTACAATATGAAAAATATAAAAAGGTGCGTGATGCTTATGAAGCAAAAGGTGAAGAGTTAGGTGTATTTGAAACAATCACACTCAATGGAAAACAATATAAACCAATAAAAGAATCAAAAGAATCTAATCCTCGTATTTTCAAAGAAATTTATGATAGAACATTTAGGAGTCTAAAATGAAACAATTAATAGTAGACTACATACCATTTGAAATACAGCCACACCAAATAAGTGAGGCTATGAAAGAGAACAACGGAAAGTTAGTTGTCAAAGGTGTTTTGCAAAGAGCAGATACTAGAAATCAAAATGGTAGAGTATATCCAAAAGAAATACTAATGCGTGAAGCTAAAAAGTATTCAAGTAATTTCGTAACTCAGAAAAGAGCTATGGGTGAATTAGACCATCCTGAAAGTTCTGTAGTCAATTTACAGAATGTATCTCATAATGTAACAGAAATGAGTTGGAATGGTGATGATTTAGTTGGCACAGTAGAAATACTTACTACGCCAAGTGGCAATATACTAAGAGAGTTATTCAAAAATGGTATCAAACTTGGTATTAGTTCTCGTGGCATGGGTTCTGTTGAACCGATGCAAGAGGGAGATGGTCAAAAAGTAGGTCAAGATTTCGAACTAATTGCTTTTGATTTTGTTTCTAATCCATCTACACACGGTGCTTTTCTTTATCCAATGAATGAAAGTGTTGATAAAAAAATATCTATTAGAGATGGTAAATACGGAAAAGTTGAAGCTGTAATTAACGATATACTTAGGGGATAACCGATGATAAAACTAAAAGATTTATTGAATGAAGGCAACATCAAAGTGGTGCCAGAGGATAAAATAACTTCTAAGGTATGGAGACAGATGAAGTATGATTTGAGAGACCAAATTGATGAGTTGGTAAAAGTTGGAGAGGACTATGCTGTATTCCAAAATGCTCAAGGTACTGCTAAGTCTCTAAAACAAATTAAAAGAATTTTAGATAAGATAAATTAATGCCATTCAAGTCGGAAAAGCAGAGAAGATGGATGCATGCTAACAAACCTAAAATGGCTAAAAAGTGGGAAAAGAAAAAGGAAGCTGTAGAGGAAAAGAAAGAAAGAGATTATAAAGACGAATACAAAAAATTTCAATCTTCTACAAAGGCTAAGAAATACAGAGCAGAATTAAATAAGTACAATCGTAAGAAAGGTACTTATGGAAATGGTGATGGAAAAGATGCATCACACAAGGGAGGAAAAATCGTGGGATTTGAAGCACAATCTAAAAATAGAGGAAGAGCTGAAAAAAGTCGATTGAAAAAAGAAGCTAAAGGTGAAGATATGGCAAATCTTCAACAAAGAAACTTAGCTAATTCCTACATAGCAAAATTTGATAAGGACATAAAAGGTGTTATAAAGTATCTTGGTAATGCAGGTAATAGAAAAAAGGCTATGGATTTGATGAAAATCTATAAAAAACATTGGGTAGAATTTGTTATTCAATGGCAAAAAAGACAAAAACTACATGAAACTGTAGTAAAAGAAGCTTCAATGAAATTTGCACAAATGGCAAAGAAGAGAGGATTTGTAAAAAAGGGACAAAATGATAAACAAAGAGAAAAGGGTATTGTAGATTATCTAGAAAAGTGGGCTAACAAAGATATGAAAGGTGCTTATCCAGACCCTTGGGTAAGAAGAATACAAATACCTGGTCACGGCCCGGCTCAAGATTGGTGGGGAGATACTTGGTCATATGTCAAAAAGGTATTGGGTGAAAATATAAATGAGAAAAAAGGGGATTTTCTTAGTTCATTGTTTCCAAAGTCAAAGGTTGATAAAGCAATTAAGATAGCTAAGAAGATGAGTGGTAACATGACTGGTGCTGTAAAAGCTATTGAGAAGTTCTTTCCTGGTATGTCAAGACATAATGATGTTCAAGATGCACTTAGAAAATATAACGAATCCGTAAATGAAGCTAAAGATCCAGATATAATTGCTAAACTTAGAGACATTGTAAAGAATAAACAGAACAAAGTCATTAAAGATCCTAAAAGTGGTAGAAAAATGAGAGTAGATGGTTATTCAGCTTCAGCTATTGTACAAGTATATGATGCTCTAAACACATCTAATAAAAACAAATTTTCTAAATTGGGCTTGTTGAAGATGCAATCTGTGGCATTTAAGTTTGTAAAATGATAAAACTAAAGAACATTATATCTGAAGATATTGATTTACTGCGTAGAAAAAAGAAATATAATATACCAGTAATTGAAGATTTAACTACACCAGCAAAATATAGTAATCCTGAAGCAAAATCACATATGGATGCTGATGTAAAAAAAATGTCAAATCTTTTAGGTAAGGCTTCACAACAATGTATTAAGATTATGATGGATGGTGTAAAGGGCGGTAAATATGATGCTTTAGATATCATCAGAGGTATTGAAACTGGTGCTTGGAATAGAACACATGAGGGGGAAAGACCTTTTATGAAAATGCTATGGAGAAAAGTACGAAAAGGATTTAGAAGATATATGCCGAAAGGAAAATTAAGAAAATAGATATTTATATCTAAGGAGAAAAATTATGGCTAACATAAAACTAAAAGATTTATTGAATGAAATAACTACTCAAGGTGGAATGATTTCTAGAAGTCCTTGGATAAAAAAGGAAGAACAAGCACCACAGATTAATGTAAAAGAGCTAGTATCACAAATAAATAATTATGGTTCATTAGGAGAATCAATTTATGGTAAAGGTAGCTTGAAAGAAGTAGCAGAATCGCTATCATCGATTGCTGAGGGTGCTGCCCAACACACTCTTTCAGAGGTAGACGATATGTTTGATAAAGTTACAGTTAGTCGTAATATGAAAGAACTTACAAATTTATCTAAACAATTTGGTAAAGTTGCTATGGAAGCTAATTCACTACAAGAAAGAATGAGCGGTTTATATGAAGATATGGGGCATATTTTAGGTAGGTATTATACTATAGGTGAAGCAGATGCTTCAAATGATGATGCAGAAAATGTAGACGAAGCTGATAAAATGATGTTTAGAGAAGAAGATGATTACAAAGCATTTTTCAAAAAAGCTATGCAGAAATTCAATGTAACTAATATTGAAGATTTGAGTGATTCTGACAAAAAAGATTTTTTCAATTATGTGGACAGAAACTACAAAGCTAAAAATGAGATAAAAGACTAATGATTAAATTAAGAGAACTTCTAAAAGAAAATTTCAGAGATAATGTCAAAGAAGTTAAACAAGAATATAATAATATTTTAAAAATTGAAAAGCAGAGAGAAAAGGCTGTTGATGATTTAGTTAGCGCTTTGAAGAAGAAAGGTTTAGGTGATCCAAATAGTGTTAAAGGGTGGCATGTTAGCACTACAAAAGATTGGATGAAGTACATGAAAATGTTTATAGGAAGTAACGATTGAGTTAAAAAAGTAGAGGTCAATATGGCAATAAAGGTTGTTGTAAAGAATAATAATTACGAAAAAGCTCTCAGTATATTCAAAAGAAAAGTAAAAGATGCTGGAATTTTATATGAACTCAGAGAAAGAGAGTTCTACAAAAAACCATCTGCTGCTAAAAAAGAGATGAAAAATAAAGCAAAAGCCCGTAATTATTGGAAAAAAGTCAAATTATTAGAGGAAGATAGCCGAAATAGAGGAAGAAAATTCTAATTTTTTATATTTATATATATCAAAACTAAATACACCGTTCCTATCGTATACGGTGTACCGAAATATAATAATTCTATTATAGTTCCCAATAACTATATAATATCCTAAAACGGAGAATAAAATGGATAATCTCTTAAAAGAAGCGATTGCCGACGCTAAAGCTGTTCGTGAAACTGCTTTAGAAAATGCAAAATTAGCTTTACAAGAGGCTTTCACACCTAAACTTCAATCTATGTTGTCTAAGAAAATCCAAATGGAAATGGACGATGAGGATGCCGTTGAAGAAGCAGAACATGAAGATGAAGTCGAAGAAGGCTATCACGAAGATGAAGAAATGGAAGAAGCTGAACATGGCGATGAAGAACCTAAAGACGAAATGGCGCATGCTGATGATGAGGTTGAAGAACAGGAAGAAGAAGATGATGTTGTTGAAATCAATGGCGTCAAATATGCTCCTGTAGTTTCCGAAGAAGAAGAGGAAGAAGTCGAAGAAGAAATGGATGATGAAAAGATGGAAGAAGAAGAAGACGAAGAAGACCTTGACTTGGAAGCTGTGATTAAAGAACTTGAAGCAGAAATCAACGAAGAAGAAGAAGATGAAGTTGAAGAAGGCGATGAGGAAGAAGTAGAAGAATCTAATGATGTATCTTCTGGCATTGGTGCTGGTGACAATAAACAGCCTGCTAAAAATGCTAACGATGATAATACAGATGATCCTGGTAAAGGAAAATTATCTGAAGATCTCGATGATGTAGATTTAGATGAAGTTCTCAAAGCCCTTTCTGAAGAAGAAGATGCTGAAGAAGAAAAAGATGAAATTGAAGAATTAAAATCTGATCTTGCTGAACATCGTTCTGTAGTCAAAGAGCTGCGTGAAAAGCTAAATGAAGTTAACTTGCTAAATGCTAAACTTCTATTCACAAACAAACTATTCAGAAAGTATGGTTTGAATAACGAACAGAAGATGAAAGTCGTTGAGCAATTCGACAGAGCAAGTAACCTTAGAGAAGTCAAGTTAGTTTACTCTACACTTGGTGAATCTTTTGGTGCTGCTAGAAATGAAATTAATGAATCTAAGGGAGCTGCTTCCAAACCAGTAGCCTCAACCAAATCTGATAAGAAAGTAATTTCTGAAGGAAGTGATTTGAGGAACAGGTTTAAGAAGTTAGCTAACCTTGTATAATTGGGAGACATATAATGTCAAACTTTGAAAATCTAAGTGATGTGATGGGTGGTCATAACCCTCATCAGGAGCTCCTTAAACAGACTCGTAAGTTAGTCGATAAATGGGAGCCAACTGGATTACTAGATGGTATCGAAGATTCAACAAAGAAAACAGGAATGTCCGTTCTTTTAGAAAACCAAGCTACTCAGTTGATTAAGGAAGCTTCTTCAACTGGTACTGGTGGAAATAAAGAAGAATGGTCTGGTGTTGCTTTACCATTGGTTCGTAGAATCTTTGGTGAGATTTCAGCACAGGAATTCGTTTCTGTTCAACCTATGAATCTTCCATCTGGTCTAATCTTTTTCCTTGATTTTAAATACGGATCCGCTCAAACTGGCAACCACACACAGAATTCCGATGTATTCGGTAATACTTCTGGTAGTGGTGATGCTGCTGGTGGTCTTTATGGATCTGGTAAATCAGGATACTCTATTAACGATGAAGAAACTGCCGCTCAAGCTATTCATGCTTCGTCAGTAGCAAGTGGAACTTATACTTCTGCTTCAGCTACTTGGAAAGAAGTTGAATTTGAGCCAGATCTAAGTTCATCTATTGCTGTTTCAGCTGCTACAGCTGCAAACAATGATATTTTGAAACTTCAAGTTTCTACTGCTGGTATGACAAGACCTGATCTTGAAGGTATAAGAGCTTTCTCTATTAGTGGTTCTGGATTCGATGAATTCTTTCCACAATATACTGCTCTTAATGCTGCAGAAGACGAAATATCTTTCTTTGTAAGAAAGAGTGCTGCTACTGCTCCTGCTGCTTTGACAGTAAAATATCATAAACAACCAACTGATCAACAAAGAGGTGAGTTTGAAGCTTCACCTACTGCTGGTTCCGATGGTGGATACTCTGGAGAAGGCGATGCTGGTATTCCAGAAGTAGACATTCAGTTACGCTCTGTTAGCATAGTTGCTAAAACCCGTAAACTGAAAGCTGTATGGACACCTGAACTTGCTCAGGACTTAAATGCTTATCATTCAGTTGATGCTGAAGCTGAACTTACAGCAATGCTAAGTGAGTACATAGCGATGGAAATCGATTTGGAAATCTTAGATATGTTGAGTATCAATGCTTCTGCTAAAACAGAATATTGGTCAGCTAAAGTCGGATATGAGTATGATGGTGCTGGTGCTGCTGAATCTGATTTCTCAGAAATTAGTGGTTCATCAAATGCTTATACAAAACCATCTTGGTTCCAGACTCTTGGTATCAAGATACAATCAGTATCTAACGCAATTCATCAGAAAACACTACGCGGTGGTGCTAATTTTGTTGTTGTTTCACCTGAAACTTCCACAATCTTAGAATCAGTAAGTGGGTATGTTGCTAACACTGGTGATGCTTCTGCTAACAACTATGCTATGGGTGTTGAAGCCGTAGGTTCGATCAATAACAGGTATACTGTTTATAAGAACCCTTATATGACTTCTAACGACATATTAGTTGGTTTCAGAGGAAGCAATTTCTTAGAAACTGGTGCTGTGTATGCTCCGTATGTACCGATGATTATGACACCATTAGTATACGATCCTACTAACTTTACTCCACGTAGAGGTGTAATGACTCGTTATGCTAAGAAGATGGTTCGTCCAGAATTCTATGGTAAAGTGATTGTCACACATATGAATACAGTTTAATTGTAACCACAGTTGAACTAATTAAAAAAGGGGAAGTTCTTACTTCCCCTTTTTTTATGATCTTGTATATTTATTATTGAATAATTATATCTTTTTAGGAGAAAATAATGGAAGCAATATGGCCTGGTAGTAGTTCCTTTTCATCAGGTGACACACCATACGGATTTTATGATAGTGATACAGCATTTTCTGGTTCAGGAAATCATTCTGTCGATAAATTTGCTGATTGGTCTGCCAAAAGATTGGGTTATCCTATAGTGGCAGTAGAACTACAAAAAGAACAATTTTATGCTTGTTATGAAGAATCTATTACTGAATATTCAGCACAAGTAAATCAGTTTAATATAAAAGATAATTTATTAGCGATGCAGGGACAGTCTACAGGATCAAGCGTCACACATAAAAAAACCACACCAACATTTGGTAGAACTATTGAATTATCAGAACAATATGGTACGGAAGCTGGTGTAGGTGGCATTATAAATTATAAAACAGGTTCAATATCTGTAAAAAGTGGTTCACAACAATATGATTTGAATACTCTTTATGCTAATGTTTCTGAAAGTGGAAAAGCAATTGAGATTAGAAAAGTTCATTACGAATCTACACCTGCTATTACACGATATTATGATCCATACGCTGGTACAGGTGATGGTTCATATAATATGTTAGATAGTTTTGGTTGGGGTAATAATTCACCAGCAATAAGTTTTATGATGATGCCAATGTATGCTGATATATTAAAAATACAAGCAATTGAATTCAATGATCAAATTAGAAAATCAGCATATTCATTTGAGTTGGTAAATAACAATCTGAGAATTTTCCCAAAACCTGAAACAGATTATAAATTACATTTCAAATATATTTTGAAAGAGGATAGGAGTACCACTTTACAAGGAACTACAAATGCTGTAGTTTCAGACTTTTCTAATGCTCCATATGATAATATGGCATTTGTACATATAAATGATGTGGGTAAACAATGGATAAAGAAATATGCTTTAGCACTTTGTAAAGAATTATTAGGTACTATTAGAAGTAAGTATGCTAGTATGCCAATACCGAATGCGGAAACAACATTGGATGGTGATACATTGAGAACTGAAGCTGCTACTGAAAAGGAATTATTAGTAACACAATTGAGGGAGATGTTAGAACAAACAAGTAGAAGGGCACTTTTGGAAGCTGATAAAGATGAGGCTCAGCATCTACAAGAAAAATTGAACAAAGTACCATACCCAATTTATACAGGATAATAAAATGGCAGGTAGATTTTTATCTCAAAAAGACATAAACTTATTTACAAGAGTCAGTAGAGAATTGGTTGGTGATAAACAACGAAGTAAAGACGGACTAATAAATCAAGAAGTCGTTGTTTATAAACCATCGCTACAAGAATCAGCAACAAATATGTATGGTGAATCTGCTGGTGGTAATAAAGTTTATAAGGATGGTGTTCAAATGAATTGTTTAGTTACAGCAGAAGACTTTGATTTCAATCAAGACGATTTTGGTGTTGATAATAGACAAAATGTAACATTTGCTTTTCTAAGACAAGCATTTATTGATGCTGAAATGGTATTAGAAATAGGAGATTTGGTAGATTGGAACTATGCTTATTTTGAAGTTGGTTCGGTAAATGAGAATCAATTGATTGGTGGTATGTTCGAACAAAATTATTCAGTATTGGCAAATACATTTTTAGTAAGAAAGAGTTCTGTACAAATAGAAAGAGTTAGGAGTATCTAATGGCTCGTGAAAAACCGATACCACGTTCTCAGAGAAGAGCTAGGAATCGTGGTTACGATAGGTCGAGAAATGATGATAATGTAAAAAACTTATCAGTAGGATTGATGGATATCGATGCTACTATTATGTATTATTTTAATAATGTCATAAAACCTAAAGTAATAGAAAATGATGAAACTGTAAAAGTACCAATTATGTATGCAAACCCCGAAAGGTGGTCAATGGTACAGCAAAGAGGTTATCTTTTTGATAATAAAAAACAATTAGTCATACCACTTATAGCATTCAAAAGAACATCTATAGAAAAAGATGAATCTTTACCTGTTGATAAAATGGATCCACTAAATCCACAATTACAATATACATTTCAAAAACAATATACTGATAAAAATAGATACGATAAATTTTCCGTACAGACTGGTTTATCGCCAACAAAAGAATTATATGCTGTACCAGTGCCAGATTATATAAAATTATCTTATGACTTTGTTATATGGACTTCATATACAGAACAAATGAATGCGATAGTTGAAAAACTTATTTATAGTGAGGGCTCATATTGGGGAGAAGATGGTAAGTTTAAATTCAGAACACAGATAGATAACTATACAGATGCCAGTGAAGTAAATGTAAATCAAGAAAGAATTATAAAGACAACTTTTTCTGTAACAATGAATGGTTATTTATTACCAGAAGAGTTTTCAGAAGTAGTAACTACACAAAAGAAATTAACACCTAAGAGAATTGTAATCGATGATAATGTCTCAATCGATTTATCTGCTATAACACCCGACCAACAAGATGTAAATATAAGTGTATCGAAAAAAGGAGCAGCTGCGGGATTGGAAAATCCAGTAAGTTTCTTTGGTGGTACAGGTGTAACTGTAGGTGGTGGGACTACATTTGATGGTACTTCCCCTGGCAATTTTACATTTGCTATTGGACAAGATGTTGGTACTGGTGCCACAGTACAATTTAGTAATGTATCTTCTTCTGGCGCAATTCATGTTGGTCCTACTTCATTTGAAATATCTCAAAGAGATGATGGTAAAGCACAAGTAGATACTGATTGGGTAGTATTAGGAAATATAATTGCAGAAAATATGATTGTCTCATCTTCTGTAACAAATATGACACAATCATTTAGTAGTGGTTCTACGATATTTGGTGATACACAAGACGATACTCATTTATTTACTGGTTCTTTAGCAGTTACAGGCTCATTGACTCTAAATGGTGTCGATGTTCAAGATGCGAGTGTTTCAACCTTTGATACTTATTTGAGAAAATGCTATGTGAAAAAATCTAATTCTATTACAGCAACTACTGCTAGTTTTACCGCTGTAACTGCTTCTGCTCCATCAGGACTTACTGCTACTACCGAAGACGATTTTATATTTTTTATAAATGGTCAGTATATGGAACATGATGCTCTAACAATACAACAAGCTGGTTCTACATTTAGATTATTAGTAGATACGGATAGTATTGGTTATGATTTGGAAAGTGATGACGAAATAATCGCTCAAGGCAAATTTAATTCGTAGATACCACTTTTCTTTTACCATTTTTTGATATTTATATGTATGAGAAAAAGACATTGGAATAATAGGAAAAATAGACCTTGTCCTGATTGTGGCAAAATGCTTACCTATACAAGAAAAGATTCCTTTGACAGAGCGGTTGGAAATAATAGTGTGTGTAAATCTTGTGCACAACAAGATAGAAAACTTACTATGGATACGATTAATAAAATGAAACAACCGAAAACTACTCAACATAGAAAAAGAATTTCACGATCTATTTCTACTTGGTGGGTAGAGAGAAAAGAAGAGAGAATTTATGGCACGGATTGATAGTAAACAATTAAATCCAGCACTAACTGGTTCGTTTACCCTAAGTGGTAGTTTTACAGGAGACTCTGTATCGACTGGTTCATTTGGTCAGATTACAGCTACTTCAATGTCGTTGGGTGGTGGAATTTTTACATCTGCTTCACTCGCTGCTGGTGGTGGTGGAACTGGAGCTGGATTTCCATTTACAGGTTCTGCTGGTATACAAGGTGATTTGCATGTAACAGGTGCAATAAGTGGTTCAGCAACTGGTTCTTTTGCAATAGTTGAAATAGGTGGTAAGGATATAAACCCAAGTGGTATAGCTAGAGACCAAGTATTAAAATTTAATGGAACAAGGTTTGTTGCTGCAGATCATGATGCTACTTTTGTATTTACAATAGCAGATTTTGATATGAATGATTCAACCTCACCACAATTAATTGGTACAGGTTCTTGGAAAGCAACTGGCGCACTTCAATTTACTGCGTCATATAACAATGGCCCGCCAGATGGGTTTGAGGGAAGTTCAGCAGGATCACCAAAGATTAGAGGATATGTAAATAGCTCAATAAGTAGTTCTTACGATATGTTTCCTTTGAGTTCAAGTTTTACAATGGGAACAAATACGATGCCTATAACATTTCCAACAACTGCTGGTCATGATATAAGATTTAGATTGTTTGCTTCGGCTGGAAGTGATAGTGATACTGATTACACAGACCAAAGAATATATTTTAGAAATCAATTTGTTTATGGTGAACTGAGTAAGAACAATGGATTCAATCAGGCAGATATAAGAACACTAGCATCTGCTAATACGGTTACAACAAACGATACAACAAGAACACTAACAGTATCGGTTGGTGGTTCTAATTATTTATGTTTCGCACACAGAACTGGTGATACAAATGTGGCTCAAGTAAGAGCTGGTAGTGGTGCTAATCTACTAACAGTTGCTATGGATAGAAGTGATGCTACTGCACTAACACCATTGAAAGAAACAGTAAGTTATTTGAATACTGCTGGATTTACAGAAAATTTTTATGTGTATGCCAGTAAATTAGCTAATGTAGATGCACACTCAACAACTTTTACTACAGTAACATCTACACAAAAAAAGAATTATTTTATTTGGGGATACGATGCACAAGCAGATAGTTATGATGAAAGTTTCTTAGAAACTTCAGGTGATTGGGATTCTTATAATGCAAACTCTTCATACGATGATGGAACAGTTACAGGACAAACACTAAGTGTTGGTTCATTTACGAGTAAATATGTTATAATAGCTTTTCCAGATAGGTATGGGGACAATGAAACTCAGTTTCAGTTTAAGGATAATAGTACAAGTTTACCATTTGCTGTAACGAAACAAGATGATGTAACAGTAACCAATGTGGTTGGATTTCAAGAAACATATCATGTTTGGAGATCAACTAATTTATTAACAATGACGAACCTAACAGTTTTGATAGATTCGGTGTAGGAGTATAAAATGGGAGTAAAAGTAACAGGACAATTTGTACCAGCTGGTGATTTTTCGATAGTAGACGGAAAGGATGTATCTGGAGCTCTTACTGGTAGTTACTTTAGTGGTTCAGCTGCTTCAACAGGTTCATTTGGACATCTTATGCTTGGGGGTGGAAATTTTACATCTGCTTCATTAGCTGCTGGTGGTGGTGGTGGAACAAGTGTAAGTGCTAATCCTGGCACTAGTGGAAGTGGTAATTTGACGACAATAGCTATAGCTGGTAATAATTATGCTCTTGGAACGGGTGGTGGATTAGAAAATATTTTTGAAACAGATGGTAATGGGGATTTGATGCCAGCAACAGTAGCTGATCCTATTAGTGTCTTTTATGAGTTGGATGGAAACAGTGATATTCAACCAAGGGTATAAGGAATTATGTACGAAGAATTTAAAAAACTAATATTTATTTATAATTAGGAGAAAAACATGGCCACAAAGAATATAGTACCAAGGGCTAATCAAGAGGGTGGAATTGGAACAGCCTCTAAAAAGTGGGCTTCGGGTTCTTTTTATAGAGTAGATGTTGCAGGTAATGTTAGTGGCTCAGCAGCATCATCTGCTTCATTTGGTAGAATAGATACCACAGGAAAAATTATAGAAAATGGTACATCTGTAACAGATCATGGCACTGCTATGGCAATAGTATTTGGAGGATAAATATGGCTAATACATTTAAAAATGCAGCTAAGGCTGTCGGAAACACTAACACAACACTTTACACTTGTCCCGCATCTACAACCGCTGTGATACACGCAGTTTTTATTAGTAATGTAGATGGTACGAATGATGCCACAATAGATGTTCTTGTTACTGATAATAGTGCTGGTAGTGATTTTTATATTATGAAAACAGTAAATGTACCAGCAGACTCAAGTTTAGTAATAGAAAAACCAATAAATTTAGAAGCAGCCGATATACTAAAAGTAAAAGCTTCCGTTGCAGGAGATTTAGAGGCTTTTGCTAGTGTATTAGAAATGACATAAGGTATAAATGAGTAAAATAAAGTACTTAGGAAAAGAAATATTTACCTCTGATGTTGAATTCAAAGGTAACATAAGTAGTTCAGCATCTTCAACTGGTTCGTTTGGAGTATTAGAAGTTGAGGGTGCTACATTTACTTCAGCATCATTGGCTACTGGCGCACAAGGTGCTTCAGGTACACAAGGTACTTTAGGAACTCAAGGAACAATTGGTACACAAGGTACTATTGGACTACAAGGAACAACTGGTTCTACAGGTGCTACTGGAACTCAAGGTACAACTGGTACACAAGGAACGATTGGAACTCAAGGTACAACTGGTACACAAGGTACTTCAGGCACTGCTGGAACGCAGGGAACAACTGGAACTCAAGGTACGGATGGAACTCAAGGTACTACTGGTGCTGGTACACAAGGTACTGTTGGAACTCAAGGAACAATTGGTACGCAAGGTACAATCGGTACACAAGGTACAAAAGGT
>VTLG01006448.1_pt1 | contig 14737 bp, 14 predicted proteins | sample 4694571 | NCBI WGS metagenome assembly VTLG01 (sample SAMN12604809, study PRJNA352737) | marine metagenome | biome: ENVO:00000447; feature: ENVO:00000209|ENVO:00000569|ENVO:01000036; material: ENVO:00002151; isolation source: viral sequences binned using virsorter ...
AGTATCCTGTTGGGTTGCGTTTGATAACTAGCGAAACTCCGTATGTGGGTCGCATGGTTACTGGTATTCCGCAGGGGTTACGGAAGGGTATAGCTAAAGTCGGGGGAAACAGGGTGGGGAGAGCCTTGTTGACATCTGCGGGGCGCATGGGTCAGTTAAAGACCGATATTCGTGAGTCCACTGATGCGGTGTTCCGTCAGCGTGGCAAGCGTGTTGTTCATGCTGCCGCTCGTGGAGATTCTGTATCCAAAAACGTTCGCACCAAATTGATGCGAAAGGCTGCCCCGTTTTTGCGGGAAGTTAAAGATTTAGATGCAGATACTTCGGATGTTTACTATGCGATTGGTGGAGATATTGATGCTGCTGAGAGAATCGCTGCTTTAGAGGTTAAGGCTGGTTTAGAAGCTGGCGGTTTGGTGACTCGCGGCAAACAGTTGTTTGCCGACATGCGCACTATCGCTAATCAGGATGGCGGTCGCCCTTGGATTGGTGAGGTAGACGATTATGTTCCTCGTCAGCTAGATGAAGAGATTCGGAAAGCCTTATTTGAGGGCGATGAGGCGTTGGCGAAACATAAGTATGTTAAGCGTGTTCATCGGAAACGTGGAAAGCATTCGCCTACGATTGACCAAAGCCGCAAATACATTGACACCGAAGAATTTGGTGAACGTGCCAAAAAACTTGCTAAGGAAAAAGGCATAAGTGTCGATGCCGCTAAAGCTCGGTTACGCAGTCAGGGTGTCACAGATCGGTTTTATGGTGAAACTCTTGTTGCTGAGGGTTCTGTTGAAAAACAAATAGCAGACATTTTGGAGCGCACGGGCGCAGATTATTCGTTGTTTGCAGATGATATTGATCTTGCGATTCAGGGTTGGATTCGGCAAGTGTCGGGTCGTACTGGTGAGGTATACACCGAGTCTCTGTTGATGCGAGAGGGCATTCTGATTGAGCGGTTTGCTGAGTACAGTTATTTGCCGTCTACGGAAGCTGTCGCTATGGCGAAACGTTTCCGTGCTACGCAGACACGGTTGGCTAATGCTGCGGCAGATCTCCACGCTGCTCTGGAACGTAAAGCAGCCAATTTACCTGAATATGATTCGGTAGCTTTGCAACGTGAGGTTGACGAACTACAAGAGGTTTTCGATCAGGCGTATCGGGAAGTTGAGCTAGCTAACGAAGCTCAGGAAGCTGTGTATCGAAAGTTTGCTGAGGCTGAAGAAGCGTTTTCTAAGACTCTGCGTGAGATTGAAGAAACTAATCGTGCGATCCAACAGGTTGAGGCGCAGCAAGCGCTGTTTGCTGATGCTACTGAAGGGTCTTTGCCTGACCAAGCGGTGAAGTTGGAGCGGCGACGGTTGGAGTTGGTGGCTCGTCGTGATGGCTTGTATGCGGCAAATATTGATGTGGCTCAGACTGCGTATGGTCGTGTTGCTTCTGGTACTGCTGCTCGGTTATATATAGAGAATGCTCTTTCTGGGGTGCTGGGTTCTGCCGAAACGTTTAGAGCGTTTCTGCAAGAATTTGGACAAATAAACCCGTCGAATCTCCAACAAGAACTTGCAGGTGTAACTTCGTGGACTGCTCCAGATGGAGTTGTCCACGAGATCGAAAGTATCTTTGCGAAACTAGATGACATTCTTGGGCAAGCCGATGAAAACAGTATCGGTGTGTGGTTGGGAGTGGAAAGCCAGTTAGCTGACCCTGCCTCTATGGCGGGTAATGCGGCGAACCCCGCCGTGAAGTTGGATTTTGCTTTGCAACGCATAGACCTGGATTCTCAGGAGGCTGCACGCTATCTAGATCAGTTCAATACCGTTGTTCCCGATAATCCGTTAGGTGCTCCTCCTTCCCCTGAAGAAGTTGTCGAAGCTCAACGAAAAATTATTGAGATTGTGAACGATCAAGCAGCACGTCAAGACATTCCTCTTTCCCAAGTTTCTGGTTCCGACAATGCTGAGATGCAGGATTTGTTAAAAATTTATTTTGCTGGGGCAGAGTTTCCTGTTGCTACCGAGATCGCTAAAGGTAGCGATTTGGAGGATTTGGTTAAACAAGTCGATAAGGGGTTGAGGGGCGAAATAGACACAATCGAAAGTCAGTTAGATCAGTTAGCTCAGATTGGTGAAGATGCGGGGCTGCCTATCCGAATCAACGTTGTTTGGAAAGGTCAGCCGCATACGATTTCTGTGAAAGACTTTGTGTTTCTTCGGGAATTTAAGAATGGTATGGACCCGTTGTGGCATGGCGGAGATTTACCTGCTGCCACTACCCGTATCCATGTTGACAGAATCTTAGACGAAGGCACTCTAAAGCCTCTCCCAGAGGGAACTGCCCCAGGAAGCAACCCAGGTGGGTTGTACGAATTAGATGGAAAAGAGTTTTATATTAAGAGATACGGTTCCGTAGATGATCCTCCTGGGAAGGTTGATCCCATAGAGCGAGCCAACGGTGAAGCGTTAGCGAATGCCCTGTACCGCGAACTTGGTTTAGCTGCGCCTGATAGTTATGTGTCTCGCGCTACCGAAGGCGGGATTTATCATGTTGCCCCCTGGATGGACAACATCGACACTGTGAAAAACATTAAACAAGGTGGTCTTTCTACTCCCGATGCAAGGTTGTGGACAGATCAGTTCGGTCGAACTCGCATTTCTTCTGCGGCTGCTGTCCCTGTAGGCGTTGCTTTCAGCACCCCAGGAGAACAGTTGCTTCGTGGATATGCCGCTGATGTGTTGCTTGCGAATTGGGATGTTGTCGGTATGGGTGCCGACAACATCGGTATCCGTAAGGGTGTTTCCCCGCATTCTGCGTTTGTGCGTATCGACAACGGAGCGGTGTTTAATAGTCGTGCCCAAGGATTACCAAAGACAGATACTCCTGGCTGGGATCGTGCGGCGGTAAGTGAATATGATTCTTTCCGAGATCCTGTTCTTAGTCCCGATTATGCGCCCTTGTTGGAAGAGGGTCTGGCGGGGGTTTCTAATCCTACTGGTTTAGTTGCACAGCAAGTTCAGGCTTTACTTAACTTGCGGGCTATGTATGGCGGTATGGGTAACTTTGTGCGCAGATTTGCGCCTGGATTATCTGATGACCAAGCCGCTGGGTTTATTTCTTTTTTGGAAACACGCTTACGGGCTATGGGGGTAAAAGCAGGTAAAGAGTTTTTCGATGAGGGTTCTGAGGATTTATTAAAACAGTCGTATGCGGTGAGGGGATGGAAGCAGGATCGTATTGATGCTGCGGTTGCCGCTGGTCCTGATAGCCAGTTGTTGTTGAATCATGCTGGTCACGGAAATGGTTTAATTAATTTGATTCAACGACCCAATCATGGCAAATGGAATTTTGCGTGGGGTGACTACGATTTTTTGAACACAACAGTTGCACCTAATAGTTACGGAGGTTCAAGTGTCTCCCACCGTTTCTTGCTGGATATTCCGCAGGGTGCCGCAAACATTAAGGTCTACGGTTTAAGGGTTGGGGATTCCGAAGCGTCAAGCGCACAAAGAATTATTGACATGCAGAATGCTTCGGATCCTATGAAAGCAACTGCGGATTTCGAATCAGATGATTGGTTGAGTAGTCCAGGTGCGTCGTCAAGAACTCCAACTACTGTCATCCACGCTGACATGTTTGCTCGTGTTGCTGAAGCTGACCCCGATTTTTTTGATGACATAGTTAATCGGTTTCTCAAACAAGCTGAAGGTTTACCGAAGGTCACTGAGCCTCAAGCTCACAATGCCTTAGCTGCTGCCCGTATTTTGAAGTGGGCTAGAGACATCGTGAAAATGGATTTGTCGAATGTTTATGGGGCTGATCGGGAGGTACTTGAAAAGCTGATAGGGATGTCGTTTGGTGAACGAGTCCAGTTTGCGGCGTGGCGCAAATGGGGTCGGGGTGTGGACGCTAACGGCAATCTTATTCAACTTGCTCCTGAACGATTCGGTGGCGATATTCCTCCTGATGATTTGTTAATGAACAATCTGCGGGAGTACATGAATTTAACTGACAACAAGTTGTCTCCTAATTCTGGTCGTGTGAATGGCAGCGTTTTGGCTGCGCAACACCAAATGTATGTTTCTTTGCGTAAGGTTTGGGATCAGGTTTTTGATACCCAGTTTGGGGATAAGGTAGCGTTCTGGAATTTGGAACCTAGCGAAGTTACGAAGATGCCCCGTTGGACTCGGTTCTTGCGGACGTTCCAGCGTTCTTTATCTGCCGATGGTTACAGCGCTATGGTCTGGTATGACCACATAGACAGTTCTTTTAAGGGGAAACAATCGTTTCCTAATATGTTGTTGTCGAATCCAGCGGCAGCGCATGGCGCTGATGTTGCTATGACTTCTCAGAATATGGGTAAGTTGTTTGAGCCTGGGGCTTTGAGTGCGGAAGAACTTGCTCGGCTAACGAAACAGGCACCAGAAACGCTTACGGCGAAAGAAAAAACGGCAGTCAAGATGGCGAGCCAACAGCAAGCGGTTGTGATGGAACCTGATGCTGTTATGGATTTCTTTGAACGTCAATCTTTAAGCAGTTTGTCGCCTTTGAAAGAACAGTTCCCCAAGCAAGAAGATCTTTTAGAAGCCTTGTTTACCCATAGGGCGCAGTTAATCGAAGATAGCGAGCTTCTTAAGGAAGAGTTAGCTTCCACGTTTGCTACGTGGAATGACACGTTGTCGGATGCGGAACGTTTGTCTGAGGCTGAGGCTTTGGCGGTTATGGCTGGTGAGGGTTACGGTGGGGCAGTTAAGTTCCGTCGCACCCCTCAGCAGATTAAGGCATTGAAAGAGGCGGGTCAGGCGGAAGATAAAGTAAATGCGGCTAAACGATTAAAGGAATCGTTAGAGAATACTGAAGAAAATGTTTCGCTCGCCCAAAATATTTTAGAAAACATAGAGAGCAATCCTTACTCTTCTGAGCTACAGCAAGATTTGGCGCAAACACTCAAAGTTCTTTTGGAAGCTGACGATCAGCGTTTGAGTATGGCGTGGCAAGAATATGCTGCGGGTGCCACCGATTGGCAAAACATTTTAGATGAGCACGCTGCGTCCGCTGCCCCTTGGGGGCAGCGTCCCATCCACAAGATGGACGGGATCGAACAGAAGTTGGACGCTTTTTTTGTGAGTAGCTGGAAACCCATTGGTAATAATTTGCAGGGACCAGAGAACATTGTTGAGTCAATGGTTGCCACGGAGCGTTGGGTCGCTCGTGGTGGTGCTAAGGGATTCTTGGAGAAGTACGACAAGTTACATAACTTGTTGCGCGCATACATGATTGCGAAGCCTGGGTTTCATGGCAGAAACTTTTTCTCCGCTGCGTTTATGAACCATTTGGCTGGCATGAACTTCAGTTCGTACCGTAAATTTATGCGAGCCTATTGGAAGTTCCAAGAAGAAGAAGCGTTGCGTATCGGGTTGCCTGATCGGGCTTCAAAGATGCGTAAGGCTATGCGGGCACGGGGAATTAACCCCGAAAATGTTGACCCGCAGCATGTTCAGTACGTTCGGGAGTTGGATCAGTCAGGGTCGTTGGGGTCGGCGGGGGCGCAGATTGCTTCGGAGTTTGTTGATACCTCGGTCCGTGTAGGCGGTCGTCGTATTTCTTTTTCTTCGATAAATCCTTTCACAACTCGGAACTTGCCTTTGCAGTTGTCTCGTGATTTCGGTATGGCAACAGAAACTTTTGTTCGTGGTTCTCTCGGGTTCGACACTTTGTTAAAGGGTGGGGCCGTTGATGAAGCATTTGACAACATAATGAAATTTCATTTTGACTATTCAGATTTGTCGGACTTTGAACGCAACGTGGTGAAACGTGTTGTGCCGTTCTATACGTGGACTCGTAAGAATCTGCCGTTGATGATGGAAATGATGGTGCGTCGGCCACAAATCTTCAATAGGTACAACTCGTTTAAGAAAGAAATGGAACTGGGATTAGAGCCGCCTGAAGAGCTTCCTGATTGGATGGTGCGTCAAGGTTCTATCCAAACTCCGTGGACTTATAAGGGTGAGAGTATGTTCATTACTCCCGATTTACCGTTTAAGTCCCCATTGGAGCTTATTGACCCTGTGTTGAGTGGTGATCTTTCTGTTGCTGATCGGGTAGATAAGGCTTTGAGAACTGTTGGTTCTCAAATGACTCCTTTGATTAAAGCCCCGTATGAGTGGAAAGCTAAACAAAATCTTTGGAAGGGGTATCACTTTGATGGGCGTTGGGATGTGGTTCCTCGCGTATACACGGTAATCCCTGGGGTGTTTCCAGCGTTAGAGGCGGCTGGGATAGCTGCTAAACGTAAGTCTGATGGTAAATGGTTGATGAAAGATTATGAGCTTCACGCTATGGCTCAGTTGTTGCCTACGTTTATGGATGTTCGACGGATGTTCCCTGATGAGGATCGCTATAAAGAACGGTTGTTAAGTAATTGGATTTCTTTTTGGTCTGGTGCTGGCTTGAGGACGAACACTAAATGGGAACAGCAGCAGTCTCGTATCTCTCGTGGGTATGACATACGGGAACACCAACGAGAACTTCGTGAATTGCAGGGGAGCACCCTTTAGGGACAAACTACCCTATGGGTATGCAGTTCATTTCCCGTGACGAATGGGGAGCTATCGACTCTGGTAAGGGGTTGAGTGACTTTCGCCGTGTCCCGACAGGAATTGTCGTTCATCACACAACGGGTTCTGCGTCCTTTCCTTGGGATCGCATCCGTCAACACGACAAGTATCACGTTGAGACTCGTGGATGGAACTCAATCGCTTACAACTGGCTGGTGTCTGGTGAGACTGGCGAGATCTTTGAGGGTCGTGGTTGGAAGCAGGGTGCAGCTACGAAAGGGCAGAACTCTAAAACCACTTCCATTTCCTACATTGGTTCGGGTGACGATCTAACGGAGAAGGGGAAGGAGGCGATCCTTACCGTCATAGGGGCGTTGCGGGACGAGTATGGCGATCACTTGTGGGTCAAATGTCATAGAGATTTCGGCACCACTTATTGCCCTGGCGACGGTTTAGCTACCTGGATTAAGTCGGGTATGCCGATGATGGATAAGCCTACTTCTAGTGCTAGTTGGAAGATTCGTCTTGAAGATATGGAATCTTTGGGTGTGGATTTTCGTCGGAAGCCTTTGCATCGTGGGTCTAAGGGTAAGAATGTGGCTACTTTGCAGGCACGTTTGAATGAACGCATTAACGCACAGCTTGTGGTTGATGGGGTGTTTGGGCGAAAAACCCAAGCTGCCCTCAAGGAATTTCAGGCTAATTTTCCTATCCGCAAAGACGGGGTTTGCGGTCCTGTCACTTGGCGATATTTGTGGACCGTTTAAGGAGATATTTTGTTTAATTTAGATTTTTTGCGAGATACATTTGAGCGTGGTTTCGCTACGTTCTGTCAAGGGTTTGTAGGCGCTATGGCTATTCCTGGCCCTGATTGGAGTGACTCGTTGAAGATTGGTGCTGTTGCTGCTGTGATTGCTATTGGCAAGGCGCTGGCTGCTACTCGTGTCGGAGATTCTAGGTCTGCGTCGTTAGTGGGGTAATGATGGATTCGGAGCCAAGTAAAGCTGACTGGGAGGCTTGGGCCGAAGAGTACGGCTACGTGGCTTCGGAGATTTATCAAACAATAAAAAATAATTCGCATTTGTTAGATGTGGCTGACGGGAATCATGCCAAGTGGCATGATGACTCGTTGGCGGTGATGGTGGTGTTGCCGTTTGAGCACGCTATGGCGTTTTCGGCGGAGTCGTTGCTAAACGATTTTGAGAACAGTCCGTTGCATGGTCATGTGTTCGCTGTTATCAGCGGTTTAATTCTTGCGTCTGCCGAAGTGATGGATGACTCGGATTACAACACTGATGAACCGTGAAAGTTTGGATTGATCAAGATTTATGCACGGGTGATGGTCTGTGCGCGGAGATCGCTCCCGACGTTTTCATTATGAGAGACGATGGTTTGGCCTACGTCCAAGAGGATGGTCACATATTTGAGGATCCTGGTGGGGCGTTGGGGTTAGCCAATTTTGCGGAGGAACATTTAGAAGCTGTCATTGAGTCGGCTGAGGAATGTCCTGGGGAATGTATTTTTATTGAAGTTGGGTAGACCCTATTTGCACCTCGGCCCTAAAACCCCAGGTCAGAGGGGGTTTTAACTCAGGTATTCTTGAACCAGTGGATGGTTTTCTAATTTGCGTTTGAGTTTTCTGAGGATGTAGTCACGCTTGCGGGCAACTGTAGTTTTGGGAATATCTAACATTCGTTCGATTTCTCGTAGGCTGCGACGCTCATAGAGCAGAGCGTTCAACAACCAAATCTCCCACTCCCCCAATTCGTCGAACGCATCCAGCACTACGTCTTGTAGCTGTAGGCGTTCCTCTTGGGATTGCTCTAAGACCGCATAGGGTGGAGCTTCTTGGAGAATCTCCACTTGCGATGGATGCGCATACGCTCTAGCAAAACTGGTTACTCTCCAGGCCAGGTCCAGAGGATCAAAGGGAAATTCCTTCTTGACCATACCCCCATGCTACGTCTGCTGGTACTGCGTAATATTCTTTTCTGTTGTCTGGGAAAAGTTTTATTTTAGATTGGAGACAGAGATCTCTGATCGTGTGGAATCTGAGGAACGTGTGACGGTCAAACATGGAATCGTAAACAAAAAGTAATACTTCCATTTGTTTGTGCCACCAACCGAGAGCATCAAGTTTGTCTACCTTCATGTGGATCTCTTGACTCCGACCAAAACCCTGGACTTCTATTAGATAGTTTTCTGTGAGGTAGTCAGGTGTGTAACAGATTTGACGGGGGACGTTGTTTAGGCGGAATGGTGGCCTGTTTAGCCCGTAGCGTGCGTAGGGCCACGGGGCTACTTCCTCAAATTTTCCTTCGGCCTGGTCGCCCATTTGGTTGAGGCGTTCAGAGAAATCTAGGTCTTTGAATTTCATGTTTTCTCTGCCTGTACCCAAACTACATCCCTGTCATTTGGAATGATTCCTGCTTTCTGTAACCCATCAGCAGCGAGTTTGATGTAGTTGTCTAAGTCGCCACGCAGCTTGGGTTTCTCCCAATCTGGTAGCGACGTAATTTTGACGTACGTATTTTCGTTGGTGAAATGTAATTCAAGTTTTATTGGACCCTCGAATACTGGATGGTTGTCGCCTACAGCTTCGACAATTCGATCTTCTGCTTCGACGGTTTCTTTGGGTGTGTATGCCCTGCCGCTGCGTGTCATGCGGGGGCGACCCTTTGTGCGGGGCCGTCCCTCTATGACTAGCTCATACGGGTCGGCTTGCTTTTCGTTGGGCATCATCTACCAGTCGTTCCATTTGTCGGTCGGCATCGCGCCTCCCCATGAACTTTGGGCCTTCTTCATACCATTGACCGAGGCGAGAATCCAAGTCATTGGTCCATGAAACTACATCGCCACGATCAAATCCTGACTCGAACATGGCTCGGGCGAAGCGGTTGAGGAATCCGTGTCGTCCATGTCCTGCTCCGTGTTGTCTGTAGTAATCGACGGGGCCGTTGCGGTACATCATTAGGGCGAGTCCTCGTAGGCGTGACCCGTCTATCCGCATGAGGGGTTCTTTGCTGTAGTCCCTTGGTGGGGGTAGGTCTGGTTCGTGGTCTTGGTATAGCTCTGCCGCTCGTTCCAGATCTTCTATGGGGGTGCGTTCTGCTTCGGCTCCTATTATGAAATCCCAAATGTCGTAGGGTTCGCCGCTGGTGTTGATGATAATTTGTCGCCCCTGTGGGCGTGCGCCTCCGTAGGGGAGCCGCACGTAGTTTCCTGGGGGACCGTCTAACCAATCTGATTTGGGGTATACAGCGTCGTAGTCTCCGCCTGCGAGTTGCATTACTGCTTGTAAGGCTTTGCGCATGAGGGTGGTGCGCACCCATTCTTCTGCGAATACCCATACGTGGCATCCTTTGGTGCGGGATAGTTCTAGCCACGCCGTGATTCCTAGTGCTTCAAATAGTTTGAGTGCGTTTTTGGCGATGGTGTGGGAATCTGCGGTGCCTTCGTCTATGTCGATGGCACCCCATTTGCACATCCATAGTTCCCGTTTCATGTGGGGGTAGAGGGGACGTAACCCTAGGGTGTTGGCGTTCGCCTCGCTGTCCGATCGTAGGAACCCTGCTGGCCCTGATTGTTCTTTGTGGGGGTCGTAGACCATCGGATAGATTCCGACCATCTCAGAGCCGTCTAGGTGTCTCTCAATCAGTTCTGTTGTCACGGGTATCCAACGGCACCCACCTTTGTCGGTGCCGAACGCATACGGGAACCCCTCGAACACGTTTCCGAACACCTTTGCAGCGGAGCTAGTCATCAAATGCCCCCTGTTCCCAGGTCACTCCAGGTTCCAGAATACGTCCGCTGCTGTCGATGGTGAGGTTTACCTCAGCTTTTTCCCCATCACCTGCCTTGTTTTTCCACAGGCCAGCGCTTACTTCGTCCTCATAGTAGGCACGGGTTTCTTCATCAAGGTTGGTGTCGTCCCACCTACGCCACGTTTCAATTAAGAAGTGGCTTTCGCTGGTGGATGCGTACCGTCCTGCTTCAAGTCCGCCAGCTTTTCCTCGGTTACCTGTTCCTCTACCTGATTGGTGGATGATGACACCCACCACTCTCCAGTCAGATACAAGTTGTTTGAAAGATTCGATCTTGGCTTGGACACTAGCTGCATCCCCCGTTTCTCCACCTCTAATAAGTTCAAGGAAATCGTAAACTAAAACTTCGGGGCGTTTGCCTCCCCACAGGGTGGTGGAGGCAATACGTAACGCTTTATCTAAATCTGCGACGCTCATACCCGTGGACTCAAAATGCAAGTTGGTTTCATCTTGCATTATCTGTTCCACTCGTTCCCACGCTGTGGGATCTTCGCGGATCAAACGACTAATCCATTCCTTCTGGTCATACTCCAAACGAATAGACGAATACCGTCCCCAAAACATTGTTTCGGTTTCATCGGGACTCACCCACAAGGTGCGGTGGTTGCGATTCTTGGCAACCATGTTCATAGCCAGCAACGTTTTTCCTGTATGCGATCTACCTATCAATGTCACTAACTGCCCTGGTCTAGCACCCCCCAATGTTGCTTCATCAAAGGACCGTATTCCGAATCGCCATTCGTTCCCCGCACGCAGGTCGTGTCGCATACGACGAACCTGCTCGCCTTTGGATGTAAACAATCTGCGTAAATCGGCGGCAGAAACGCCGTCGATTTCGTCAGGTTCAGCGGGAAGAGGTGCGGGAGCAGCCGCAGATGCCGCTCCCGCCACGAGTTGCCTCGCCTCCTCCATGCTGATTTCTTTAGGCATCAATTCCGACTAGCCAACCCTGCGGGTCAACTGGATCGGGACGCTCAGGCCATGACCACGAAGTGTTCTTCTGTAGTCCAGCAAAGTATCCACTCTTGCCTGCTAGTGGATGGTTGCCGTCACCCTTGCCGATAAAGGCTTGCCCGTCGTCACCGACTGATAAACCCTTTTTCAATTTGAAGTCACCGAGTCCGCATTTCCCTGTTTTGGTTTGCGGAATGTCTTTACCTCGCATTGAATCTGCCCAATAGTCCGCAGGAAATTGACGAACCCCGTTTTGATACAGCTTCCGTATTGCCTGGTTGTCCATAAACGCTGAGTCTTTTGACGCATACACGATTCCCGCACTCTTCTCAGTTAAGAATATCTTGTGTACGCCGTCGTACTCCCCTTCGTCTAAGTACAGGCTTGTCCGCTGTGGCGACGCACTCGTCGCACCAGGGAACGCAGCTTTTACTGTCTCTACTGCTACCTCTACGGGTGCTGCTCCCAGTTTTTCTTTTATGTCTCCGAGGACATTAGTCAACACTTTGGCCGTGAGGTCCAATGTGTCTAAAATATCTTCGTTGGGATCTAACGTGCCCGCTGTGCTCTGTGCTGCTGTCAATTCGACGGCACCTTTCAAGATCACTTGGGCTTCTATGCTGGCCCGCTCATGCGGTTCCATTGGTTTCCATGCCATTACTTTGCGCCTCCTATTGTTGCGCCTTTGCACCGTGCCCACACTGGGCACCATTTCTCAGAGCACCACCAACCGTCGTCACCAAGCGGGTACTTACCCACTTGCTGTTCCACGATGTAGCACAGCCCTAAGACCTTTTGTTTCAGCCATTCGGTGTGGCTGTCGTCACGAACTAACTCCATGCGACCGACCCCTTTGGGATGCATAATCGCATAAGAAAAATTTTGGATACCTTTCGCCCAGCAGTACGCCATAGATTGGACATCCCATCTTTCGTACTGCCAGCGATCTCTGCTGTAGTCACGGCTTGGGAACTTCCAGTCCCACAGTCTGTCCTCTTCTACTAAATCTATTGTCCCCGAGAACTTTACGACTCGTTGCTTATCTTCATGGAAAAGTAGGTCGAAATGTTCTTCGACACCTACTGGTTGTAGTTCGGGGAGTACTTCGGTGCGCCATGATTCGACTTTGCGTAGTCCTTCCACGTAAGCGTTTTCTGCTGAGTAGCTGTGCCACACTTCGATGGTGGGGAGTACTTCCTCCCAATGCATTTCAAATGAGTCAATCATGTCTTGTCGGGTCATTTCGCCGCCGCCTTTGCGGGTGTTGAGGGCGTCCTCTGCCACTGAGTGACAGGCCGTGCCCAGTGTGGCGGCATCTTTTATTTCTTCGCTTACAAGGCCAAAGATTGTGTTTCGGAATCTTTCTAGGCACATGTCTGCTGTCTTGATGGATGACTGGCGTACCCAGTCATGGACCCATCGTCCTTCGCTGTCTCGGTGTAGTGGATATTTCATAGTGTCAGTTTGACAGTGGGGTGGGACACCGAGTGATGCCCCACCCCGACCGTGCTAGTTATCGAAGTCAACTAAGAGTTGGTCACAAAGAATACGCACTGTGGGTTCGTATTCTTTGTTGTTCAAGTTCATAGTGAGCACACCTACATACTGGCGTATGAGTGCTGCTTTGGCTTCTAGGTTTTCCTCACTCCAAATTTGGATAATGAGGTCATCATTTTTAGGCCAGTCAAAATTGGTGACTGGTCTAAATGGTGCGTGAACTATTTCCGTTCGCATACAGTTATCCTCCAGTAACTAAGGGTTATTACTCAGTAACAACCACCCGCTTGCTGCGGAGTGGTTGGTACTCAGTATTATCTAGTTTAACCGCGCCGTTTACCAAAATACACGCGCGGTTGTGTGTCTTTTATTACAGTTCCGTTACGAACTTTGCATTTCTGTTACGGCCTTAGGCTGATTGTTCCGACGAGCTTGCAACCACCCACTGATCTGCCGAGCAGAAAACAGTTTAGTTTTACCTATCTCTTTGGCAGGCAAAGGAAAGTCTGCGTGCCTAATCCGCCAGTTGGTGACAGCAGCGGGCGTAACTCCAGCCCGTCGCGCAATTTCTTGAAAGTTCAGGTACTCGTCCTCTGGTCTGGAGGGAGGGGGTTCTTCACTCACCTCCAGTATCTGTTCACATAGCTGTGTCAGATGATCCAATTTCTGTTCGATCATTTCCAGGTTACTGGTCATTGTTCCCGTGCCTTTATGATTTGTTCTCGTGTGAAAGCATCATGCTCCACCAGCGGATTGTCTCGCCTCACTCCCCCTCGGGGTTGGCGTTCTTTCTTGTATTTCGACCAAGCATTCTGACACCCCTCACATCTACAGCCGTTGCTGTAATGGTTGCGGGAGGGTTCCCCTTTACAGTTATGCCGTCTTTTTCTTGGTGTTCTTGTTTGCCCGTAATTTAGTTTCGGCAAGTTCCTTCTCCAACCGTTTCACTGTTCGTTTTAATTGATTTATTCTCAGCCGTAGACGATTAATTCTCTCGCGCAAATGCTTCACGTAGGACGCATCACTAGAGTTTTCTTTCGGTGTCGTCAACTGTAGGTGTTCAGGGTTACAACATGACTTGTTGTAACACACATGATGGACCTGCATTCCTTCGGGTGGTAGCTCACCTCGGGAGTACACCCACATCATGCGATGCGTCTGCACATTATTTTTGGTGCCACATTCAGCAGCTATGACTTTGGAATTAACTAACCCGTACCCTTTTTGTAGTTGGGTGCGTTGCCACAGGATGCACCCGTAGGGGCTGATCTTCACGTACCCGTTAGCGGGGTTCATGTAATGTTCGACTCGTTCTTTGAATGTCATGCGTTGCATGGCATTCAAAGGAATGTCGGTACGTGGGTGCCCGTACAATTTGAAATGACGGTTATGCCCGTGGCACAACGGCAATATCCCATCTACCGACCCAGGACCAGTCCAGGGTTTACTAGATCGTCGTGTTCCCGTGCATTTAGAGCCATCAGGCATGATGGCTCCGCATTCGCCACGTTTCAACCATTCTGTTTCGCCTCGTCTGTGCATTACTTGATCCTCCCGCACGTCCACAAAAGCCATTTAGCTTTTGTATTTTCAATAATGTAAGCAGCAAACTTCGTTGACTGCTCAACTTCAAAACGCTTAGGCCAGTGTTCCTTGAACACATCACCCCAATAATGTTCGTTTATTTGAAATAAACCCGACGACTTTTCCTCTGCCGCATAAGCGTTCGGGTTATGCAAGCTCTCGCACCAGGACACCCCCAACGCCCTCAGGCACTCGTCATCTGCGAAGTATTCGCATACAACCTCAGGAATCTCAGGGTTAGGTGGCTCATGGTTCACGCTAGCGAAATCCAAGATTGCCCAGATAGCCAACCAAACATTCACGCTACCGCTCGTTCCTAAACTCAGTCCA
>VTLG01007250.1_pt1 | contig 14737 bp, 19 predicted proteins | sample 4694571 | NCBI WGS metagenome assembly VTLG01 (sample SAMN12604809, study PRJNA352737) | marine metagenome | biome: ENVO:00000447; feature: ENVO:00000209|ENVO:00000569|ENVO:01000036; material: ENVO:00002151; isolation source: viral sequences binned using virsorter ...
AAAAGGGACAGAAACGATCTGCTACCCGCTATTATAATACCCTTAGTATTGACGATATTTGTAAGTTACCTATTTCTGATATTTCTGACGATGATTGCACTCTATTTCTTTGGGCTATTGATTCGATGTTGCCAGAGGCTTTTCGTGTTATTGAAGAATGGGGGTTCACGTTTAAAACAGTTGGTTTTACATGGGTCAAACAAAACATAAAATCAGATGGATATTTTACAGGCATGGGCTACTGGTCGAGGTGTAACCCTGAGCAGTGTTTACTTGCAACTAAAGGTAAACCACAAAGAGTTTCTAAATCAGTAAAACAATTAGTAATTAGTAAAAGACAAGAGCATAGTAAGAAACCAGCTATCATTAGAGATAATATTGTAGAGTTATGTGGCGATCTACCTAGAATAGAATTGTTTGCTAGACAAAAAGCAGAGGGTTGGGATAGCTGGGGAGATCAGATTTAATGCCATTAACTGACCCTCAAAGGGCTGTAATAAAATGTAATAAAAGGTTTCGAGTGCTTATATCTGGCCGTAGGTTTGGAAAAACATTCTTAGCTATACAAGAAATGGCCAAGTTTGCTAGGTTTCCAAATCAAAGAGTTTGGTATGTGTCCCCTAGTTACAGACAAAGTAAAACTATCTGTTGGGATATGCTTAAAGAAATGATGCTTAGGCATAGATGGGTAAAAAGAATTAATGAGTCTGATTTATCACTATTACTTAAAAACAATACATTGATTAGTCTAAAGGGGGCAGACAACGATCAATCTCTTCGTGGCGTTGGCCTTAACTTTATTGTGCTAGACGAATTTGCTGACATCAAACCTCAGGCTTGGTACGAGGTGTTAAGACCTACATTATCTGACACATTAGGACATGCCCTGTTCTGCTCTTCGCCTAAAGGCTTTAACTTTGCTTATGATTTATATAGTAAACAAGACCCTGAGTGGCAGAGTTTTAAATATACAACATTAGAGGGTGGCCAAGTACAAGCAGAAGAGATAGAGCAAGCAAAGAATGATTTAGATGAGAGAACTTTCCAGCAAGAATATTTAGCAACCTTTGTAAATTACGCTGGGATTATTTATTACAACTTTGACAGAAACAAAAACATCATTAATACTTATAATAAAAAATTTAAAACAATTCATGTTGGGCAAGACTTTAATATAGACCCGATGGTGGCTGTTGTGTCTGTGATAGAAAATGATAAGATATTTATAATTGATGAGATACAAATATTTTCTTCTAATACAAACGAAATGATTGACGAAATAAAAAGTAGATACCCAGATAAAAAAATTATTTCTTATCCTGACCCAAGTTCTAAAGCTAGAAAAACATCTGCGGGTGGAACGACTGATTTGGCCTTACTAAAAAATGCTGGCTTTGAAGTAAGAGCAAGAAACAAAGCACCATTAGTCAGAGATAGAATAAATGCAGTCAATTCTAAATTTAAAAATGCAAAGGGTGTAAATACTTTATATGTCTTGAAATCTTGTAAGAATACAATTAAAAGCATAGAAAGACAAATTTACAAAGAGGGAACAAATGTGCCTGACAAAGATGGGTCTCACGACCATTTTAATGATGCGTTAGGATATTTGGTAGAGTATAACTTTCCTGTCAAAAGGGATTTTAAACCTAGCCCTCTTCAAAGGTGGAGTTGATGGACAGAAAATTTTTAACAACAAAGCACCCACTCTGGCACGCTAATATTCAGAACTGGGAGTTTTATATTCGTAGCTATCTCGGTGGGAATGATTACAGAAATGGTTATTACCTACATAGATATATCTTAGAGACTCCAGAGGAATACGATCAAAGAGTTAGACATACACCCGTTGATAATCACTGCAAAAATGTAGTTCAAATCTATACAAGTTTTTTATGGAGAGTACCGCCAACTAGAGACTATGGTTCTTTGGCTGGAGACCCAGCTTTAGAGTCTTTTGTTAATGATGCAGACTTAGACGGCAGATCATTTAATACTATTATGAGAGAGGTGCAGATGAACGCAAGCATCTACGGGAACTGTTGGGTTATCATTGACAAACCACAAACTAATTCAAGAACTAGAGCAGAGGAACTAGATCAAGACATCAGACCTTATATGTCGATCTATACACCAGAGAATATTGTTAACTGGAATTATAGTAGAGCCGCAAGTGGTAGGTTCTATTTAGATATGCTTTTAGTTGTAGAAGATATCAATGCAGATAGAGCAGTATTAAAATTATTTACCGAAGAAGAGATTACTACTTACCATGTTACTGACTATGAAAAAGAATATGCAGAGGGCGATGTAAAGATTATTGAGCAAGTACCAAATGCTATCGGTAGAATACCATGTATTAATGTTTACAATTTAAAAGGTGGTAAACGACCAATAGGTATTAGCGATCTTGCAGATGTCGCTTATTTACAACAAAGTATTTACAACGACTACTCAGAGAAAGAACAATTAATAAGATTAGCTAACCACCCAAGCCTTGTTAAGACTCCAAATGTAGAGGCGAGTGCTGGTGCTGGTTCTATCATAGAAATACCAGAGGATATGCAAGCTGATCTAAAGCCTTACATCATTCAACCTAGTGGACAGAACTTAGAGGGTATTATGAAATGTATTCAAAATAAAATTGATGCAATAGATCGTATTACTCACATGGGTTCAGTTAGAGGTACATCAGGAAATCAAATATCATCAGGTATTGCACTACAAACAGAGTTTCAATTACTTAATGCAAGACTATCAGAGAAAGCAGATTATTTAGAAAATGCCGAAGAGCAGATTTGGGATTTGTTTGCGTTATGGCAAGACAAAGAATGGGACGGGGCAGTAGATTATCCTGATACATTTGATGTTAGAGATTGGGCAAATGATTTACAATTCTTACAGATGGCAAAAGCTAGTGGAATAAAATCAGAAACATTTAATAAAGAATTAGATAAACAAATAGCAGAGGCAGTTATTGATGATAACGAAATGATAAAAACAATAAACGATGAGATTGATAGCACCAGAACTACTAGAGGACAATTTACGACAACTGAAATTGAGGGACAGACTCCAGATGGCCAAGAAGAAGAAGAAAGTTAGAAAAGTTCCTAAAGACAAGGAAACAGGCATACCAAAGAAATATTTGAGTGGACTTAGAGGCTCAAAGAGAACCCGTAGAGCCAGCTTAATTAAAAGAGTTTCATCAATCTACAAATCAGGTGGTTTTATACCAAGAGGATTATTAAGGAGTAGAACTAAATCATAATGGCAAGTAAATTTAGAAAACCACTATCAGCGGCTACAAAAGCAACACTTAGACGGAAAGCAAAAGCATCTAAGAGATATACTTACGGAACACTAGCAAAAGTTTATCGTAGAGGTCAGGGTGCATTTTTATCGGCTGGTAGTAGAAGAGTTCCTATGGCGGCGTGGAGTATGGGCAGAGTAAACTCGTTTCTTCGTGGCTCAAGAAAGCATGATTTAGATTTAAGAAAAAAACGTAGAAAGAAATAATGGCTAAGTATCAGGGTAAGACAGTCAAGCTGGGAAAGCCATTTAGAACACCAAGTCAAAGTAAAAAGTTTGCTGTTTATGTCAGAGATAGAAAAACACAAAATGTAAAAAAAGTTAGGTTTGGAGATAAATCAATGGCTATAAAATCTAATATACCAGCTAGAAAGCGTAGTTTCATGGCTCGTATGGGCGGAGTTTTAAAAAAGGTAAAAGGCCAAAAAACATTATCGCCAGCTTATTGGTCTCTCTATTCATGGCGTAACAGCATTAAATGAGTAAGATATTAGATAAACTCGCAGATCAACACGAAGAACGAATCATTAATGTTCTCTATAAATTAGAGGAAGATGTAATTAAAGCTGTTACCAAAGCATCAGGTGGAGAGTTAGTTTCAACAAGATTAGCTATACAACTACAACCTGAACTACGATCTATTATTGAGAGTACATTTTTAGAAGAGGCTGACTTACTTATAAACTCTGAGTACAACTTAATAGCGAAAGAAGTTTTAGATACTTTTGGCAAAATGCCTATACCCGCAAATTTTAAAAATTTAACACAAATAGATTTACAAACTATTAATGCACTTAAATATCAATCTTTTAGTGGGTTTGAAGATATAGCTGAAAGGTTTATAAAAGTAATAAATGATGAGGTTTACCAAAGTACCATAGTTGGCAGACCTTTTAATGATGTAGTAAAGAATATTAGATCACACATAAACGGAGTATATCAGAAATCAAATCAGGGAGAGATAAACGAACTTGTTGATTTTATTAATGAAAACAAATTTGTAGAGTCTCAGAAAACACAAGTACAGAGTGCAGTTACTAAGCTACAAACAGAGTATGCCGCTGACAGGGCTGGAGAAAACCTTAGACGATATGCTGGTCAGATAGCACATGACTCGGTCATGCAGTTTCATGGACAATTTACAGTTAAAAAAGCTAAAGAGAGTGGTCTAAAACATTTTACCTACACAGGGACTTTAGTAAGAGACTCTAGACCATTTTGTGTAAATATGGTAGGAAGAACACTAACCGAAAAAGAAATTCGGGATAGATGGAACTCACAGTCGTGGAAAGGCAAAAGTTCTGGAGACCCTTTTATAGTTAGAGGGGGATATAGATGCCGCCATACTTGGATTCCAACAAATCCTGATTGGAACATATAAGGAGATATAAATGGCCGATGAACAACCAACAGTAGAACAAACTACTGAAACCCAAGAAACAAAAGAAGAGCAAACTAACCAAGAGGTTACGAAAGCACCTGAGACTAAATTTACTGAGGAAGATGTAAATAATATTGTCAAACAAAGACTGGCAAAAGAAAGAGCATCAATTTATAAAAAATTAGATGTTGAGGAACTAGACACAGCCGTCCATGCAGTCAAAGCAATCAAAGAGGCAGAGCAACAAAAACAAATTCAAAAGGGAGAGTTTGAAAAAATTCTTAAAGAAAAATCTGATGAGTTTGGAAAAAAACTTAGTGGATTAGAAACAGAGTTAAGAGATATAAAAGTTAATAAATCTTTATTATCATCTGCATCAAAAAATAAAGCAGTAAACCCAGATCAAGTAGTCGAGTTATTAAATAAAAATATAAAATTAAATGATTCGGGTAGTGTTGAAATTCTAGATAAAAATGGTATAGCTAGGTATAATAGTAAGGGGGAACTTTTAACAACTGACGAGTATGTTCAAGAGTTTTTAACACAGAACCCGCACTTTGTCGTTGCTACCCCAAGTGGTAGTGGCTCAGTGTCAAATGTGGATAGGTCAGAACTCAGTAAACCTTTCAATCTGAGTGATTTAGATATGAACAATCCAGCGGATAAGAAAAGATATGCTGAGTACAGAAAGCAAAGAAATTCTCAACCCACAAAGATTGTTCTCAACAATAAATAACCATTAAAGGAGTAAAAAATGGCTAATGAAACGACAAGTAGCACGATATCAGAACTATATACTGAAATCGTTGCAGAGGCTTTGTTTGTAGCACAAGAGCAAAGCATTATGAGAGGTCTTGTCAAAAACTATACTATCGCTGGCGGTGGTAAATCAGTAGAAGTACCGATTTATGCAAATGTATCAGCGGCGGCAGTAAGTGAGGCATCTGATCTTTCTAACACGGCAGTCAATCCATCATCTGTTACTATAACAGCATCAGAGATTGGTATTATGACAACACTAACAGACCTAGCAAGAAATTCAGCATCAAGAAATGTTGCGGCTGACATCGGCAAATTATTTGGCGAGGCGATTGCAACTAAAATTGATACTGACCTTGCGGCTTTGTTTACAGGCTTTTCAACAGAAAAAGGGCCTGGAGCTGGTTCTGAAATAACTGTTCAAGATTTATTTGAATGTTCAGCAGAACTAAAAACTAACAAAGCACCTGGCCCATACTACGGCGTGTTCCACCCTAAACAAATTTTTAATGTCAAAAAATCTTTGACTAATACTTTTGTTGGTAGAGACACAGAGTTATCTAACGAGGCTATGAGAACAGGATTTGTCGGCAATGTTGCTGGAATACAAATCTTTGAAACTTCTAACATAGCAGTAGATGGTTCTGATGATTCTATCGGTGGTGTATTCTCTCAAGACGCTTTAGGACTAGCGATGATGCAAGACTTGAAAATTGAGTCTCAGCGTGATGCAAGTTTAAGAGCAGATGAGATCGTAGCTACGGCTGTGTTCGGCGTTGGCGAACTTCATGATTCTTATGGAGTTAAAATAACTGCTGACACTTTAGCGGCTTAATCAATAAACTAAATAAGGGGTGGAACACCCACCCCTTATCTGATATAAAAAATTATGACTATTGAAACTGTAAAACTTATTAATGATAAAAATGGTGCTATCATTGAAAGAAAAAAAGTAGATTACGATAACAATGTCCAGATTTGGACACAGCGTGGTTGGAGTCTACACGATGGTAAAACTGCAAAAGCTAAAACTGCGAAACCAGTTATAAAAGCTGAAAAAGTTGTTAAGAAAGTTACGAAAAAAAAGAAAAGTAAAAAATAATGTCATCGACTGTATTTAGTGTGCAAAATACACATTTGCAAAAAATACAACCAGACATTCTAGGTTTTGGAATCACTACTTTTGTCGATCAAATACAATTTGCTGAAAACGATGTATTAAGACGAGTTCGAGAGGAGTGGTGGGAGAGATACAGACACCAAGTCAGATACAAAGACATAACTAAAGTTACATCTGTTGAAATGGAAAACAGTAAACTCACTGCATCACAGTGGGAGTTATCTGTTGTTTATTTAGCACTTTGGAAATACATTTATCCTCAACTTACTAAATGGAGAGACCCAGACACAGGCGAGGGTAAAGATACATTCCAAGTACAAATAGATTTTTACAGGGACAGATATGACGAAGAGTTCCAAGCTATATTGAGGGACGGGGTCGAATATGATGAGGACGGCGGGGGGACTGTATCTGATAGCGAAAAAGAGTCGTTACACCAATTACGATTAGTTAGGTAATGGTCGCTGACATTAAAATTAATGTCAATGACATTGAAGTAAAAAAACTTTTAAAACGAATCGGTAGAAAACAAGCAAAAGCAATACAAACATCACTTAATAGAGTTTCAAATATGGCTATATTAATGATTACAAAAAGAACTCAAAAAGGTAGATTACCTGATGGTGGTAAGATGAGGTCTTATGCAGAATCAACAAAACGAGATAGAAAAAACAGAGGCAGACAAACAGGGTTTGTAGATTTAACTGATACTGGTAAGATGTTTCGTAGTTTAGATTATAGAAAAAGAGGTTTTAAAAACACACTATTATTTACTAATATGGAAAGAGCAAAGATAGCTAGTTTTCACGATAGTTTTGGTGTAGGAAAGAAGAAAGTAAAAAGGCCGTTTTTTGCTATTGGTAACAGAGAAGAACCCAAAATAGTAAATGAATTTAGTAAATTTTATTTTAGGCAACTAGGAATATGAGTAAAAGAGAAAACATTGCAAGCGATATAATAAGCAAACTAGACGCTGTTACTAGCCCAATAGAATTTAAGAAACTTACAAGAGAACCCTTTGAGGTTGAAGAATTAGCTGACGCACAATTCCCAGCCGCTTTTATTCAGTCAGGGGACGAAACAAGAGAACCATCATCTATCGGTGCTACTGGTTCTGGTACATACATGGGAACAATAGATTTTCTTATAGTTGCATTTGGTAAAGGTACAACTGCAAATATAGATACAGTAAGAAACCAAATAATTGAGGTAGTTGAAGAAACTCTCGATAATGATATAACAAGAAATGGAAATGCGTTAGACACACAAATCGTTGAGGCATCATCAGATGAGGGAACTATTTACCCTTATGGTGGAGTTAGAATAACAGTGCGTGTAATGTATGAATTTACAAGGGGGACTGCATAATGGCAAAAGACATAGTAATGAGTAAGGGAGATATGACAATAAAAATATCGCCTGACTTTCAAGAGTATTATGAGAAACAGGGTTATACTGTTGGAGAGAAAAAACAAAAAATATCAGTTGAAAAAGAAACTCAAAAAGTTATAAAAGAGTTAAAGAAAGAAAAGGAGTAATAAATTATGGCTACGCATCATGGTAAAGACGCAGTGGTTCATGTCGGCGGCACTAATATTGGTCAGGCGACTGGATTTACTGTTGATACAACACACGATATCGTGGAGGACACAGCTTTAGGTTCGTCAATGAAATCTTATGTAGTTGGAAGAGGTACATTTACAGCCTCTATTGACATGAGTTTTGATGATGACGATACTGCTCAAACTAGCCTAGTACAAGGTTCTAGTTTAAGTTTTGAGTTTATGCCAGAGGGTTCAGGTTCAGGGGAGAGAAAATTCTCAGGAACAGGAATTATAACTGGTATGTCAGTAGGTGTAACTTTAGATGGAGTAACTACAAGAACAGTATCTTTACAAGGTAACGGCGGTTTAACTATTGGCACTGTATAATCTAATTTATGCCAGACGATAATAAACCAGATTATTTTGACGGAATACGAAATCATTTTGAAGAAACTGAAATAAGAGTAATAGAAGTTCCTGAGTGGGGGCTGATTGGCGATAAAGCTATATATGCCAAGCCTTTTAACATGATGGAAAAAGCTAAATTATTTAAAGGTGCTAACAGTGGAGACCTTAATATTCTTATTGATGTCATAATAGAAAAAGCCTTAGACAAAGATCATAACAAAATGTTTAACGCTACTCACATTCTTAGTTTTAAAACAAAAGCAGATACAGATGTCATCGCCAGAGTTTCGAATCAAATTTTAGGTTCGGAATACGAGGACGCAAAAAAAAACTAAAAAATCCTGAAGTCTATAATGTAGTCGCCCTTGCGGAAAGATTACATAAAACTATTCCTGAAATATTGCAAATGAGTTGCTTTGAGTTTAATATGTGGATTGCATATTTTGAACAACAAAGAGAAGAAATAGAAAACGAGCAAAAAAAACAAAATGTAAGAATTAGATAATGGCAACTAAAAAAGTAAACATAGATATAATTGCAAAGGATAAATCCAAACAAGCCTTAAAAAATGTTCAAGGTAATTTAGATAAAGTAAAAAGTTCTGCTGGTAAATTAAAAGCGGCTTTAGTAGCTATTGGAGGTGCATTAGTTGTAAGAGAAGTATTAAGAGTTACAGCAGAGTTTGAAGATTTAAGAGACTCCCTAAAATCTGTTACTGGTTCTGCTGAGGGTGGTGCTAAAGCATTTGAGTTTATATCTGACTTTGCTACAAGAACTCAGTTTTCTGTCCAAGACTTATCAAGATCATTTATTACATTAAAAGCTAGTGGTATTGAACCAACAGAAAAACTTTTAAGAGTATTTACTGATACTGCCGCTGTAACCACAGATCAGCTTGGTGTCTTAGATGCTATGACTAGAGTATTCAGTAGAGGTGTTCAAGGTGGTCTAGGTTTAGAAGAACTTAACCAAATTGCAGATCGTGGTATTCCTGTTTTTAGAATATTAGAAAAACAATTAGGTATAACCCGTTTAGAAATATCTAAGTTTGGACAAACAACAGAGGGTGCTAGAAAAATACTAAAAGCATTAGAAAAAGGATTAGGCGAAGAATTTGCTGGTGCTACCGAAGAAAAACTAGACAACTTATCAGTATCATTCTCAAACTTTGGTATTGCATTAGACAATCTCAAAGATGCTTTTGGCCAAGAGGTGTCGCCAGAGGTAACTCGATTTACAAATAATTTAGCGGCTGTAATAACATTTATTGAGCCTCTAATATCAGGTTTAGGTACACTTACATCTTTTTTATTAAGTGGTGTTAATTTTGCTTTTGAGGCAGTCGGTAAATCAGTTGTATTTGTCGTAGATAAGTTTGATGCGTTTTTAAGATTTTTAGGAATAGTAGATGAAGAGGTCAAGAAAAATGTTGAGTCTATGGAAGATTTAAAAAAAGCAGTAGATGAGGCTGGAAAATCATTAGACGAGATTGTATTAAAAGATAAACCTATATTTGATATTTTTAAAGAAACGCAAAAAAGCATAGACGCTAATCAAAAAAATATTGATAAATTAGAAGATCAATTCAAATCAGAAACAAAATTACTACGAGAGAAACAAGAAAAAGAATTAGCATTAATTGAAGATCAAAGACAAAAATTAAAAGGTTTGACGGAACTAAAAATTTTAGAGGGTTCTGATAAAGACCTTGAAATGCAAAGACTAGAGGAACATCTTAATAAATTAAACTTACTTGAAAAGAAAATTTTATTACAGGGTATAAGTGAAAATATAAGAATTTTGAAAGAGGCAGAGGACGAAAAACAAAGAATTAGACAACAAGCATATGATAAAAATTTGCAAGCTATAAAAGATAGAAATTTTAGTGAATTAGAATTAGAAAAACTTACTAAAGATCAAATTAAAGATTTACAAAATGCAAGTGGTAGAGAGTTATTAGGAGAACTTGCAAAACATAATAAAACTATGTTTCAAATAAATAAGGCTCTAGCTATAAAAGATGCTGTTGTTAATACTGCAAGAGGAATAACAAAAGCATTAGCACTTGGCCCGTTTGGAATACCACTAGCGGCAATTATTGGTGGACTTGGTGCGGCTCAGATAGCAACAATAGCATCAACTAAATATCAAGGTCGTAGGCTTGGTGGTAGAATGAATCAAGGACAGCCGTATATGGTTGGAGAGGGAGGGCCAGAAATGGTAGTTCCTGACAGAGCATCAAATGTAATTCCAAATAATAAACTTGGTGGCGGACAACCAGTAACAGTAAACTTTAATATTAATACTGTTGATGCAAGAGGATTTAATGAATTATTAGTTAATAGCAGAGGTGTAATTGTAAACATGATTAACAGTGCTGTTAATGAAAAAGGTAAGGCGGCATTGATATGAGTGGGGCTTTACCAAACACAGCGTTTAACGCAATCAATTTAAAATCAAATCAGAAAACTTTATTTAGTGAAACTGATAGTGGCAAAACATTTAGGAGGCAAGTACAAGGACAAAGGTTTAGTTTTACAGTTTCATATCCTCCTATGACTAGGTCAGAGTTTGCCCCGATCATGGCGTTTATTATTAAACAAAGAAGTAGAAAAGAAAATTTCACAATAACCTTGCCAAGCACATTAAATGCACTTGGTAATGAAACAGGAACTCTACTCGTGAACGGGTCACACTCTGCCGCTGATACTACTATTGCTATTGATGGATTTGCCGCTGATGGTGCTGGAAGATTGAAAGCGGGAGACCTAATAAAATTTGCACACGATAAAGTTTACATGGTTGTTGCAGATGTGACATCATCAAGTAATGCCGCAACTGTGACTATCGAACCACCTTTAAGAACTGCCTTAGCTGATAATAGTTCTGTCACTTATGACTCCGTTCCAGTGACAGTGCATTTAACTAGCGATATTCAAGAGTTTGAAACAAACTCTAACGATAAAGATGGTAATTTATTATTTAAATTTGAGTTTGATGTTATTGAGAGTTTATAATGGCAAGAGGATTATCGAGTTCGGTAAAGACACAATTAGCAACTGGAATCATTGACCCCGTTGTTTTAGTAGAAATAGGCTTTGGAACACCAATATATTTAACAAATGCCAGCTTTGACATAACATCTAGTGTATCTGGCACATCAAGAACATATCAATCAAATGGACATCTTCGTAGTATTACTGGTGTCAGTGAAACAAATAAACCTACAAAAAACTCATTATCTCTTAGTTTATCTGCCGTAGATCAAAGTTATGTATCAGTAGCACTTAGCGAAAACATAATTAATGACAATGTTTTTATTTACAGAGGTTATTTAGATAATAACAATGCTTTAATTAGTGACCCATTTTTATTGTTTTACGGAACAATAGACGAATATAAAATTAGTGACAATACTACTACTGCAAACTTAATATTAACTGTGACCTCACACTGGGGAAACTTTGGTAAGACTAGCGGAAGAACTACAACGGACAATTCTCAACAAAGATTTTTTAGTGGCGATAAAGGTATGGAGTTTGCGGCTTTGACTGTAAGAGATATTAGATGGGGTAGAGAATGACAAGTGTTCATCTATATCAAGCACAGAAAAAAGACATACAAGATTTAAATATTTTAATACAAGAGTGGAAAGCAACTGATTTAGTAGATTGTAATTTTCCTGAATTAGATACTGTAAAAGTAAATCAATATTTAAATAAATTTTTAATAAATGGAAAAATTATTTGTATTAAAGATTTAGATAAAGATAAAATAGTCGGGTGTTGTATTTTTAACAAATCTGAATATTGGTTTAGTAAGCAAAGAATTATGATTATACAAATGATATATATTCAAAAAAAATTTAGAAATTACAAATTAGTCAAACAATTAATTGATATGATTAAAAAAGTTTCTGACAATAATCCTATTGTATTATCAATAACATCTAAATTAGACATAGACCCCGTTTTTGAAAGGTTAGGTTTTGAAAACATGGGTAATAATTGGAGATTAACATAATGGGCGGCTGGAATCCTATTGAAGATATAATAGATTTTGTTGAAGATGTAGTTGATGTAATTGTTGATCTAGTTGAAGATGTTATAGGCTGGCTCATACCAATACCTGAAATTCCTGATTTTGGAGATATACAACCAGATCAAAATGCAAAGGGTGTATTAGTTAATAAATTTAGTTCAAATGCACACATACCAGTAGTTTACGGAACTAGAAAAGTTGGCGGAAATGTTGTTTTTTTAGAAACATCAGGAACAGATAACGAGTTTTTATATATGGCTATTGTAGTTTCTGAGGGAGAAATAAACGATATTACCTCAATATTTGTTAATGATACTTTAGTGACTTTTGATGGCGATATTGCAGATAACACTCAAAGATCAGTAGCTAGTTCTGATGCTAATTTTTTTAAAGCACCTGATGACGATTCAAGTGCTGAAAGTTTAATTACTATTGAACCTCATTATGGAACTGATTCTCAAAGTGCATCTAGTTTATTATCTGGTTTATCTTCATGGACATCGAACCACCGACTCAGGGGGCTGGCTTACATAGCACTTAAATTCAAATGGAATGCAGATGCTTTTGGTTCTTTGCCTACTGTTAATGCTATTGTTCAAGGTAAGAAAGTTTACAATCCAAATTTAGATAGCACTGTGACTGGTGGTTCAGGCTCTCACAGAGCAGACACATCAAGCACATGGGAATATTCAGACAACCCAATTTATCAGTTATTAGATTATTTACGAAATGATAGATTTGGTATGGGGATATCTAATAATTATTTTGATTCTAATTTTGCTGATTGGCAAGTAGCTGGCGATGTTTGCGATACAGATATTACACCTTTTTCTGGTGCTAGTACGATTGATTTGATGGATAGTCATACAGTCGTTGATACATCAAAAAAAGCTATTGATAATGTTAAAGATTTTGTCAGAGGTTCAAGATCATTTTTAAATTTTAGTGGTGGTAAATATCAAATATTAGTAGAGGGTTCTGGTTCAGCCGCTATCACTCTTACAGAAGATAATATTTTAGGTGGTATTCAAATAAGCAGTAAAAATAAAAACTCTCGTTATAACAGAGTTATAGTTAATTTTATTAACCCCTCAAAAAATTATCAATCTGATACTGCACAATTTCCCCCAGTAGATGAAACAGGATTAGCAAGTGCAGATACTTTTTCCAATATGCAAACAGCAGATGGTGGTTTGTTATTAGAGGGTCGTTTTGATTTTTCTATGCTTAATAATCCACATCAGGCTCAGGAAATGGCTGAGGTAATTTTAAGACGTTCAAGAACAAGTTTAGATATAAATATAAAAGCAGATGCAACAGCATTAGATTTAAGCATAGGCGACATAGTTAATGTCACGCATGCCACGCCATCTTTCTCGGCTAAACCTTTTCGTGTTCAAGGAATGACACTCAATACAGATCACACAGTAAGTTTACAATGTTCAGAACACCAAGACAGTTATTATGCTTTCGGAACGCAAGTAGCACCCGCAACTATACCAGATACTACTTTGCCAAACCCATTTAGTGTCCAACCACCAGCAAGTGTTTCATTAGATGATGAGTTGATTGAGTATGCTGATGGTATCGTTATAACAAGATTATTAATTACAGTCGGAGTTTCGCCTGACAAATTTGTTGATAAATATGAGGTTCAAATAAAACAAACATTAGACCCTGACGGAAATGCTGTGAGTGATTCGTTTAGAGAAATAGCCACTGGAAAAACACTTAATTATCAACACTTAAACGTAATTGATGAGGCTACTTATCAAGTAAGGGTAAGAGCCATAAATACTATTGATTCTAAATCAACATTTGTATCTGCAACTCGAAAAATTGTGGGAGGCGTTGATGTTCCCTCAAATGTGGAAGACTTTGCTGTTGAAATGCATGGACAACATCAAATGAAATTAACTTGGACTCCACCTAGTAAAAATAGCGATTTAGATATTTCTTATTATGACATAAGATTTCAAGATGTAACAACGGGTGCTAAATGGATAAACTCAACAAATTTAGTTAGATGTCCTCGTAGGAAATGCGATTCGGCAATCGTGCCAGCTAGGGTCGGTAGTTATCTTATAAAAGCGGTGGACAAAAATTCTAATAGTTCCGCATCAGAAACGATTGTTGTTACAAACATTTCAGGAATACAGGCTTATAAAACAG
>VTLG01016925.1_pt1 | contig 14733 bp, 10 predicted proteins | sample 4694571 | NCBI WGS metagenome assembly VTLG01 (sample SAMN12604809, study PRJNA352737) | marine metagenome | biome: ENVO:00000447; feature: ENVO:00000209|ENVO:00000569|ENVO:01000036; material: ENVO:00002151; isolation source: viral sequences binned using virsorter ...
ACCAGTTTGCAGGAAGTGCTGGTGCAAGTAGTAATACTGTATTCACACTTACCGAATCAGCATTAAATGCAAACAGTATTATGGTATATGTCAATGGTATATACCAAAGACCAACAACGAACTATACAGTTAGTGGAACTGCATTGACATTTACTGCATCTCTTGTAGATACGGATGAAGTCGATGTTCACCATATGTCAATAAGGTCAACAGTTTCCCACGTTGCTGATGGAAGTGTAACGAGTGCAAAGTTAGATGACAATATTACTATTACAGGAAATTTAACAGTCAACGGAGCAACAACTACAGTCAATAGTACGACATTAACAGTTGACGACAAAAATATAGAGTTAGGTTCAACAGCCTCCCCTACAGATTCTACAGCAGATGGTGGGGGAATTACTCTAAAAGGAACAACAGATAAAACCATTGCTTGGGAGAATGACACCAATCAATGGAACGTAAACCAAAAATGGACTGAGAATGCTGGTTCATCAGCTTGGCACAGACCATTAACAACAATGTTAGGATTAAGTTAAGGAGAAAATTATGGCGATACCAAGTGGATCGGGAACAGAGGTTCTTAAACGAACTTCATTAGTATCAACTGGAGCAGGATGGTCACAACTTGCGTGGAATTCTTCACAGGCAGACAACGGAAACACAAGCAATAGTGAAGTATTAGCAAATCATATTCATACTATTTTGACTATTACTATTTGCAATACTTATAGTGCGGCAAGAACTGTAGGTTTTGTTTGGAGAACAACTGGTGAAACTGATATAGCACTGCTAGATTATCATACTTCGCTAGGAGCGTATCAAACATTTACATGGAACGATAGATTTATCCTTCATCCAACAGATAAAATAACTTGTTATAACTCAGGCGCAGATGTATGTTGGCACGTTTCTTTTATAGACCAAGATTGGACATAGGAGGATAGCATGAGTGGAATAATTGGAGCAACAGGAAGCAGGTCAGGTATTATCGGTGAGACTGAACTGGATTATGAGCCATGGACTTCAAGAACTTGGACATATTCTGGTTTTGCTGGTGGTGGTAATGCTGGTGGAGCTACTTATGCTGGAGGATATGCACGATTTGGTAAATTAGTTTTTGTTAATGGTCATTTTTCTGCTACTTCAAATGCCAACCATTGTTATATTAATAATTTACCATATAAATCAAATACAATAAATAATAATCTACATGGTATTGGTATAGGATATGCAAGTAATAATGGATCAGCAACAGGGGATGCGGATGCTTATATTACTGAAAATGGAACAACTATGTATTTTACATTAAATGGAAATTGGCAAGGATGGACAACTTCAGGTACAAAAGGAGCAGTATTTGGAGGATGGTATTTAATTGACTAAACTAAAATTATTAAATAATCAAAAGAGATAACAAATGAGCGAAGGTTACATAGGATTAGCACCATCGTATGGTGTATTTCAGAAACAAGTCATTGCAGGAACAACTGCAACTACTTATGACTTGGATTTTGATGTAGTCCAATCGACACAAATTATGGTGTCGATAGATGGTATCGTGCAAGAACCAGATTGGGCATTTTCCATAGGAAGAAGTTCTGCTGGACAAATGCAGATTACCTTTGCAGAAGCTCTTACAGTAACAACTGCAACTGGAAACACTACTCTTGGTTCTAACAGTCTTACGAATGTAACAACTTCAGGTATCGTTGTAGGTCAAGGTATAACTGGAACAGGGATTCCTGCAAACACTCATGTACAAGCCATACCAACAACTGGTGCATCCAGTAATGGAACAATCACTCTTTCCAATAATGCTGACGCTGCAGGAACAGGAACTACATTTTCTTTCGGTGCAAGAATCTTCATAGTATATCTTGGAAAACAATTACTCACTCCATCAACTACAGAAGATGATACAGTACCATTTTCAGAGCATTTCTCAGGAAACAATAGTACAACATTATTCAGTCTAGGAAGAACACCACCTAACCAATCAAGCATTATGGTATTCGTTGATGGTGTTTTCCAGAGGGGTTCTGGAAATGCATATACACTTTCGGGTGCATCGATTACATTCACAGGAGCTCCCCCTACTGGAACGAATAATATTACAGTACATTATGTTGCAACTCAGAACAACTCTGTACCAACTGTTACGGATGGTTCAATTACGAATGCAAGTCTAAACTTAGATTATAGTGAGTCAACATATAGAGCTCCAACAGTAGTTACGACAACTTCTGGACAAACGACACAGACAATCAAAAGACCAAATGTAACAGCATACTATGATGTAAACAGTACATTAGTATTACTTAATGGTATTATGTTGATACCAACAACTGACTATACAATATCAACAACTACACTTACATTAGTAGGTGGAGCTGCACCTACAGGGTCATCTTTAGTAATAAGGTATCTACCAACAACTGCATAAATATTTGAATAAGAGAAAAGAATAAATGGCAACTAAAACAAGAACATTATCGGATTATTTAGTAGAGGGTGGATTATCAGATGAAGTCCAAGTTAAACCTCATATTCAGCCTGGCACTCTGTATCCAGCTATGAGACATTTTAGAGAAATAACTAATAATTCTGGAAGTGCTATTATTGGAGATATGACCACAAATGGTGGTACTGCATCTGCTTTTAATGGAACGACATATTCTCATTGGAACGCATCTGCTAGAAAAGATCCAAGTGCTAATGCTTTTATAGGAAAAGATTGGGGTTCTGGAAATTCAAATATAGTTACAAGATTTAAAATATGGGCCCCATACAATTATCCATTAGCTGGCAATACAGCTGGTAAATATATGAAATTACAGGGGTCTAATGATAATTCTTCATGGACAGATTTGTATGAAGATCCAGAGGTTTTAGACAATTATACAATCTTAGATGTTAGTACTGGAATAACTATAACAACAGCATATCGTTATCACAGAATATTTTTTGAGGGAGATGGTAATGGTGGTGCAGTTGCAGAATTAGAATTTTATACTGAAGATAATCCAGGCAGAGTATATTTGGCAGATAAGGAGACTGCACATTCTGGTGCATATGGTACTGCACAATCAGACGGCAAAAAATATTATTATACAGATGTTGAAGGAAGCAAACCAATTAAAGACCCAAGAATTGGAGCCCATTTTGGTAGTCAGAGACATAATTGTGGTTCATTACAAACTTTAGAAGAAGAAACTTCATACCACAGTATGACAGGTCGAATGGATGGTCATGCAGATAATGATAGAGTTGCTTCTATAGATGGTAGAGAATGGTGTAAAGCTGTAGGAGATGTAGGCTTAAATTATGGTGGTTGGGGAACTGCTCTTGAAATGAAAAGTAAATCTACATTTATAGAAATAGTTGGTTATTTTAATGATGCAAATATTAATATCTATGCTGAAGCGAATAGAACAATGCGATGGTCTTTAGATGGAGCTGCAGAAAATGCAACAAATAAACCCACTAGTCCACTAAACGAAACTCCACATAGTTCACGTTTTATTGATGCCGGATCACTTATAAATTTAGGGTTAAATACAACAGTTGGTATTCATACTTTAAAATTAAGAGTTTCAGGCTCAAGTGATATTCCGTTTTATAGTTTTGAATTAATTGTAAATGATACAGGATCAACTGCAAGAAAAAAACAAATTAATATTCCAGCACAGAATGTAATTTCTTATGGTAAGAAATTTAGTATTGGTAGTGATACTTTAACAGATGCAGTACATAAACATTATGATCCATTTAATGGATTTTCTGCTGGTAGTAATGCAACTACATTAGGGACTTTTATTGATACTGCAACATCTCTAGGTATGGATAATTGGAAAGCAGGAACATCAAATTATTATAGGCCATTTCAGGGAGGTAGAGTTGTCAAGTGGGTTGCTTCTGATGGTACGATAAAAACTTCAGTTACTATGTTGCCCCCAAATGCACAAAATATAAAACAATTAGCATCTAATGCCATATCAAATTCAGAAGTACAGGCTGGAACTAATGGTGAAACTATTAATTTTGATACAAATTCACCAGAACATTCTCTAGTAGAGGTTGCTAAAGATTTTCATTTTTGCGAATTTGGTAATGGTGGAGCTAATGCTCATGGAACTTATAAAGATGCGTCTATGACTGGTTCAACAACAGGACAAACTTATTCTTATGTAATGGATGATGGTACAACGGCCATAGTCTCAGCTGGAGCGGCGATAGGATCTCATCAAATAATACCATATGGTGATACTGGTTACATTTGGGTAACTTTTATTGGTTGTGGAATTACTCAAACCGCAGTAGGAAACGGGCCACAGGAAACTCATTTGGCACAAAATCTTCCTTATGGTTCTCATACATTAAAATTTTATAGAGATGGGGCTAATCCAGATATTACTGTTGATGGTCTTGCATTAAATGATTTACCTATTGGAACATATGGAAGTTTTCAATATTTAACTTTTTATCAACCTAAGATGCCACCAATACCAGAGGACGCTTGTATCATTGCAGATTATATATTAATGGCAGATTTTGTAGCAATTCCAGCTGATGCAAATTTTGTAAATGGAATGATTTCAAAAGGCACTCGATTACAAACTACTGCAAGAGATATATATTATACTCAAACTTCCAATATAACTTCAAACGGAGGATGGGGAACAGGAGCGGTAGTAGATACTGCTTATCCTCAAGGATTTTCAATACAAGGTCTAGGTACAGGAATTTCTGCTGGTTCTGCAACACTTGAATATCCTTATTTTGGTACAGATGTGGGAATGACAGGATATACTGGTAGATTAGGTACAACTCATACAGAGTATATAAATTCAACATCAATTAGTAGAACAGTTCGTGATAGTACTCGAAATTCTAGAGTAAATACAACAGGACAAACATTACAATTAAATGGATTTAAGGCTACATGGACATCTGGTGAAGAATTTTTAGGTTCTATTGAACTTGCAATTCCAACTCATACTCCCTTACATTATCAGCCCTTTGAAACGCCCTTCCTGAAAGAATTATTAGGAGGAGACAGGAATATGGAACAAACAAATCTTGTGGTTACACCAGACGGAAAGACTTGGGATCAAGCGACTAGGGATACGAGTTATATTGGAAAGAAATTAGTCGCAACTAACTGGTCAGCTGTAAATCATTCTTTTTCAAATACTGTAGGAAATGAATTTAGAGGAATTGGTGATAATGCAAAAACTCAATTACACACTAAAGATTTTTCTCCTGCAAATGATAGATTAATATGTTTGAAAGATGGACAATATGAAATACATTATCATACCCACCAGAATACTGATATTGGTAGTAGTGGTTACACTAAGTTAAAGATTATTTCCGCAGGATATGTGTCTGAAGCGACCATGGCATATCAACATGATCATAGTAATTTGGATGCAGGATTACTTAATGCTCGGTTAGTGGTTGATTTACGGAGGGGTGATGCAGTTCAGCTATATACTATGCATTGGAGTGGTGCTCTTTCAATATTAGAAATAACGAGATTATAAAAAAGATGTTTATATCACACAAAAATAATGTAATTCAGCAAGTTCACGAACTTGAATGGGAATGTAGGAGAAAGACTAAAGGTATGACCAAACCTGAATATTGGGATTGGATTAAAACTATTACCTCTGGTGATCCTACTGTTGGTGAACCTCCTATAGTAGATTACTCAGGTGAAAGTGGATACACAATAGTTAAATGTACTGATGAAGATGTTCGGGTAAGACTTGCTCAATTAAGTGATTATGTTTCCAGTACACCAGTTACAGGAATAACATACAACATCAAGTACTATGTGACTAAAAGAGATTCAGAAATTTTAATTGCAGAAAATGTTGAAGATGAAGATGGAAATCCTGTAGCAAAAGTATATTTACAATCTCATTTCGTACCACAGGATGATGCAAGAGATGCCCGATTACTCGCAGATGAATGGACACGAATAAGAAAAGAAAGAACACGATTACTAGCAGAAACAGATCACCTTGCTCTGTCAGACCAAACACTTTCAGCAGACATGAAAACATACAGAACATCATTGAGGGACTTACCTTCAGAACAGTCTAGTAAGACTAAATATTCAGACATAACATGGCCAACAAAACCATAGAGTAAACAATGCCAATACGAAGATTAGAAAAAACATATACTGGAACATCTGGAACGATAGGTGCTGATGAATTAACATCAACGGCACTTGCTTCTGTTGAACACGTTAAACCTCATATCCAGCCAGGAGTACTGTATCCTGCTGTTGCTAATATAATGTTAGATGGTTCTACTGCATTATCTGCAAGTACAGTTGGCCCCAATAGTTCCACAGTTACTTCAAGTAAATATGGCACAGTACAGTCTGATGGCAGGATGTACTACTACACAGACATAAAAGGAAGCAAGCCGATAAAAGACCCACGAATAGGAGCATATTTTGGAAGTCAGAGACATAAGTTTAAGTCAATACAAAAACTTGAACAAGAGAGTGCAACTCATGGTAAAAATGTTTTTTCAGTAGATGGTAGAAACTGGATAAGAGCAGTTGGGTTTATCGGCACCAATAACACTAATGATGGACTTTATGTGGTATTAGATTCAGCAGAAGAATATGTAGAGATTACGGGGTATTTTAATGATGCTAATATAATAATTTTTTCAGGGCCGGGACAGGATATTTTTAATTTACATCTTAATGGAACTGCCTTAACGGATGCTGGGGCGGATTCAACTGTAGCATCTCCTCTTGCAGATAGATATGTAGATGCTGGATCAGTTGTTAATATTGCATTTTCAACTACTCCTACACTTGGAATTAACACAATAAAAATAACTTACCAAGAGTGGCTAGGTATATATGGCATAGAACTAATAGCCCAAGACACCACATCAACTGCAACTAAATCCAAGATACAAATCCCAGCACAAAATGTAGTTTCCTATGGTAAGAAGTTTGCATTAAGTGCAGCTGCACATCATTATAACCCATTTGCACAATCTCAAACTGATGCGGCAGTAACAATAAATTCCTCAACCACAAATACTGCAAAACTTACAGGAGGATGGTCTGGTACTGGTGCAACTTATTATTCATCAGAATTGGATACTGCAACATCACTTGGATTATCTGCATGGGTATCTGGTGGAGAATATTTCAGACCAGTAAATGGTGGGAGAGTTGTTTGGTGGGTAAATTCTTCTGGAAGTTTAAAGTGTTCAGTAAATATGATGCCCCCAGCAGGAACAGCTGTGGGTGGAGTTACTAGTGGACATAATGTTCCAACTGGTGTACATAACTGGGCAACCAAATATCAACCAGCATTATACTCAACCACAATAGATAACTCACAAGCAGAAGTTGCTGGGAACTTCCATTGGAGAGAGTTTGGGAATGGTGCAGCTAATGGAAACCAGTCAGCTACTTTTGCAGATGCAAGTATGCTTGCTGGAACTCATGATGACATTGCCTATGTAATGGATGATGGTTTAACTAGTTTAAGTGCTGATGACCATTATTTTCATAGTAGTTATGGTTTACTTAGAAATGCGGCGGGAAAAGATATTTATATGACATTTATTGGTACAGGATTAACAGTTACAGGATCACATACTGGGCCTCCTATAACAACAGTAGTTCAAAATCTTCCTTATGGAACTCATATATTTCAACACGAAGTAGATGATAGTTCTGCAACTAATGGAAAATGGAGTATAGATGGAGTAGAAGTTAAAACAGATTTTGCAAGTGGAGGCGGAAATGAAATTTATAAATGGGGGATATATAGCGATGTAACCTTCCACCAACCCAAGATGCCTCCTATTCCAGAGGATGCAGTAGTGCTGGCAGACTATATGCTCATGGCAGATCACGTTAAAAGAACAGCGGCTGATTATGGCAATTTATCAAAAGGTGTTCGTTTAGTTAGTTGTTCTAGGGATGTGTTTTACGATATGCCTGCGGTAGGTGGAACAAATTGGGCGGCTGCATCAACAAACCATGTTCCAACAGGAATGAGATTTTACATGAGTGCTACTTCAGCTGCAGGAAATATTAAAATGAAATTACCCGCATTCGGCACAAGCATGGAAGTTCAGAGTTGGGTTCTTGGTATGAACAATTTTTATGTTAATGGAAGTTCTGTAGATGATACTGATGTTAATTCATCAGATAATGCACTTGATTTTACAACGCAAGATACTGCTTCTACTTTAGGGATGAATATTTTTGAAGTAAGAAATGGTGCGACTAATGATGGAAATATTCAATGTTGGTTTATTCACACTCCAATCCACACAAGTTCACATTATCAAGCTTTTGAAACACCTTATACAAAAGATTTAATTGGTGGCGATAGAAACATGGAACAGACTAATCTGGTGGTTACTAATGATGGTAAGACATGGGATGAGGTTACTAGAGATACGAGTTATATAGGAAATATAATGTGTACGATGAACACAGATTCAGCATATGCCTATGATTCTATAGTTATTTTCGATGAATTCAGGGGCCAAGTTTCAGGTAAGTGGAGAAGGTGGGGTAATAAAGATTTTGCAATAGCTTATGATCGTTTAATTTGTTTAAAAAGTGGTCAATACCAATTAGTGTCGTCAAATAAATCATCAGGAGATGCAAACAACTATAGATTATGGTTAATCAATGGATTGGAAGCAACTTGGTTGTATACAAATGAGGATGAAATGCCGATTACCCTTATTGATGTAGTTCAACTTGATAGAGGTGATTATGTTCAATTAAAAGGTGAATTTGGTAATGACACTTTAGATTACAATGGTGCTTCAATTATTAGAGTAGGATAATTATGTTCATATCTCATAAATCAAATGTAATCCAACAAATCCACGAAACTGAGTGGCAATGTAGGAGACTAACTAAAGGTTTAACCAAACCTGAATACTGGGCTTGGTTAGAATCTGTTACTTCTGGTGATCCACCTGAACCAGATTATTCCAGCGAAACTGGATATACAATAGTTAAATGTACAGATGAAGATGTTTCGACAAGACTTGCTCAATTAAGTGATTATATAAGCCCGAATAGAGTCTACAACATCAAGTACTATGCTTCCAAAAGAGATGCAGAAGAAATCAAGGATATAGATGGAAACAGTTATGATCCAAAGCAATACGTTCAATCACATTTTGTACCACAGGATGACACAAGAGATGCAAGAATTCTTGCAGAGAAATGGGCAAACATTAGAACACGAAGAAACAGAGAACTCACAGAATCAGATTGGGTAGTAGTGAAAGCAAAGGAAGAACATCCTAATGCAAGTATTCCTTCAGATTGGGTAGACTACAGAACGGAACTCAGAGACATTACAAAGCAGTCAGATCCAGATGATATAACATGGCCAACTAAACCTTAATGGATAAATATAAGTAAAAACACAAATGGCAATTTCAAAAATAACAACTAGAGGAATGTCGGGGGATACCCTAGAAGCAGGAGATATTGCAGCTAATGCAATCGGTGCTTCTGAACTTGCAGATAATGCAGTAGACACAGCTGCGATTGCAGCTACTTCTATAACTGAAGCAAAACTTAATGCAGATGTTACGGATGGAAGTGCAATTCAAACTGGTGTAAAACCTCACATTCAACCTGGCACTCTTTATCCTGCTTGGAGTGGTCTTTTAACAGAAAATACATCTGGCACATTTACAGATTCTTCAGCATCTGCTCGTGCAATTACTCCCACGCAGGAAGGACTGCCTCTTTCTCGTATTAATGGTGTACATCATAGTGGAACGCAAAAGAAAGTAGGATCTACTGCATTAAGATTTGATGGTGTAGATGATTATTTAAGTATGGCAGATAGTGCTGATTTTCATTATGCCGCTGGTAGTTTTACAATAGAATTTTGGATGTATATTGAAGAATTGAACCACCATGCTCATGGTGTTAGTGAAATTTATTATCAAGGAACAGCTTCTAATGATATGATAGAGGTAATGGTGGAAGATGATGGGTTGTTTAGGTTTTTAGATTATTCTTCAGGTGCATATACTATAAATATTTCACTTGCCGCTGGCACATTTACTACTGGTCAATGGTATCATGTTGCAATAGTTAGAAATGCCACTCCATCTCCCGATGTTTGGTATGTATTTAAAGATGGAGTAGCACAAACAATAACTTGGAATAGTAGTACAACTGTTGCTGGCACCCTAGCTGATCACGGCGCACCACTTTTTATTGGTGAATGTGGATATGATAGCGGTGATCGAAATTTTAAAGGTTTTTTAGATGAATTTCGTATTGTGAAAGGTACTGCTGTTTATACTGGAAATTTTACTCCACCAACCGCATTAACTGCTACTGGTGGGACATATTCATCTGGAACTAATGTTAATACTTCTATTACTTCTGGACATACAAAACTTTTAATTCATTCAGATGCTGGTGGACATTCTGGTGCATATGGAACTGCACAATCTGACGGCCGGAAATATTACTATACAGACATCAGAGGAAGCAAACCTATCAAAGACCCTAGAATTGGAACTTATTTTGGTAGTCAAAGATACAAATTTTCTTCATTACAATTTTTAGAACAAGAAACAAACTTACAAAATGAAAATGTTTATACAGTAGATGGTAGAGAATATATAAGATATTGTGGGAGAGGTATCGTTGGGCAGACTGCTCATGGCAACAGAATAGAAAGTTCAAATCAAACTCAAGATTTTTATGAAATAGTTGGTTACTTTTCTTCTGCTACTGTTTCTGCACAACCTAGAGGTTCTGGTGAAAGAGGATATAGAACACAAATTGATGGTGGAGCTGAAAGTGCTGCAAATAATTCATATCAAGTAGGTTATGATTCCCCCTTAGTTGCAGATAGATATGTAGATGCATCAAGTGTTGTTAGTCTTTCAATAAATGAAACTTTAGGAATTCATACATTAAAGTTAAAAGATGAATCTGTTGCTGATGCACCCATTACACATGGTGTAGAACTAATAGCCCAAGACACTACATCAACCGCAAATCGATCTAAAATACAGATACCAAGTCAAAATGTAGTGAGTTATGGAAAGAAATTTAGTATAAACGCAGCTACACCACACTATGATCCTTTCAATGGTTTTACTTCTGGAAACTTAGCTGCAGTTCAAGCATTAATTGACACAGATACTTCATTAGGTATGTCACATTGGTTATCTGGCAGTACATATTATAGGCCTTTTAATGGCGGTCGTGTTGTAAAATGGGTGGATTCGAGTGGTACTATAAAAACATCTGTAACTATGATGCCCCCAAATGCTCAGAATTATTCTGGTAATGCATCTAATGCACATACTTTAGGTAATGCTAATGATAACGCAATTAATTTCGATGCAAGTTTAATAGATCAAACATTAGCAGAAGTTGCTAAAGATTTTATGATAAGAGAATTTGGAAATGGTTCAGCTAATGGAGTCAGTAATAATACTTATGAAGATTTAAGTACATTAAATTCTAATGATGCTAGAGCATATTGTATGGATGATGGATTAACTAATATGATGGTAAATGAGCATAGATATTCTAGTTATGCAGAAGGATTACATCGTAATAGCAGTAGTGGTAAATTTTTTCTCAGTTTTATAGGAACAGGAATTGGTAGAACTTTTTCAACTACTGGAGCAAGTACTCAAAAACGATCAACTTGGGCACAAAATCTTCCTTATGGAACTCATATATTATCATCTATAATGGATGGAGCAGATTCTAATGATTGGTTTTTAGATGGTATACAAATTTATGATAATTCTGCTGGAGCCGCAGCGTTTCATAATGTTGGTCAGGAAGTTAAAATTTTCCAACCCAAAATGCCACCAATTCCAGATGACGCTTGCATTATCGGAGACTATATGCTCATGGCAGATTTTGTTAGACAAACAGATGCCGAGTTTGGGCAAATATCTAAAGGAGTTAGATTTCAATCTGCATCGAGAGATGTTTATTATGGTTCGTCAGGAGATTGGACTGCTCATGGTCATGCCACACTTCACAACGAATCACCATTTGGTTTAAGAATACATACCACTTCTGGAGCTGCAACTGCAAAGTTGCCTTTTTTTGGAACAACATCAACAGCTTGGGGGGAATCTACGCATATTGCTGGATGGGCAATGACTTTAGGAGGAAGTGCAGCTACTGAAACACTTTTAGATAATTCAGTAACAGGATATGCCGATGCAATGACTATAGCTGAGACTGTTGCGTTAGGTTTAACAGATACAGTAGTAACATTTCCAACTTCTTATAATTTTTTTGGAATTGCAGTAGCCTCACCAACCCACACATCATCACATTATCAAGCCTTTGAAACTCCTTACCTAAAAGAGCTAGTAGGTGGTGATCGAAACATGGAGCAAACTAATCTAGTGGTAACCGCTGATGGCAAGACATGGGATGAAGTAACTAGGGATACCAGTTATATTGGGAATTGGTGTTTTCAAGCTAGAGCAACTTCAGCAAATGTTTCAGGGTCTTGGGATGCCAACGTAACCCATTCATTAAATCTAATAAGAGGTGTGCAGAATGGATTAAATATGCATAATAAAGATTGGGCGATAGCTTATAATCAGTTTATATGTCTCGTAGATGGAGAATATGATATTAGGTATATTTATTTAAGAGATACTAGTACTGGTAATGCATCAGCTGCAATATATATTAATGGTACAAATGTTAATATAGACTATACAGCAGATGCTAATCATAGGTCAGGATATTGTCAAGCCACTTATCAGTTTAAAAGAGGTGATTATTTTTGGATAACTGGTTCTGTTTGGGGTGGACAAGGTTGTAATTTAAGTATAACTAGAACCGCAAAAAATTTAAATTAACTAAAATCAATATAATATAATATGTTTATATCTCATAAGTCGAATATAATCCAACACATTTCAGAGATGGAATGGGAATGTAGGTTAAAGACAAAAGACATGAAGTCATTAGAAGCCTATTGGGCTTGGATTGAAACAATAACCTCTGGTGATCCTCCTGAAGTTGATTACTCTGGTGAAACTGGATATACGATTGTTGAATGTACTGATGAAGATGTAAATGTAAGACTTGCTCAGTTAAATGATTATGTATCTTCTACAATAACAGGAACAGTTTACAACATCAAGTACTATGCCTCCAAAAGGGATTCAGAAATTGTAGATGTAGAAGCACATACAGATGAAGATGGAGAAGATGTAGCTGCAACTTATATACAGTCACACTTTATAGGAGATGACTCAGCTAAAGATGCAAGAATACTTGCAAATGAATGGACACGAATAAGAAGGGAACGAGATAGACTTTTAGCAGAATCAGATTGGACACAAGCAAATGATACTCCTCTTGCATCTGGAAAGGTAACAGAGTGGGGAACATACAGAACATCACTAAGAGATTTACCTAGTGACCAATCAAGTAAGACTAAATATTCAGACATAACGTGGCCAACGAAACCATAAGGAACTATGCCAGTACTAACAAAGATAAACACTAACTCAATCGCAGAAGATGCAATAACAGGAGATAAGTTTGCAGGAGATGCTTATCTGTCAAATACTGCAAATCAGAATATCTCTGGTACTTATTCTGAGAATAGACTGTATACCTCTGATGCATATACGTTGTCAGGAAATGCAACAGTAAATAGCCATCTTACTTTAAGTTCTGTAAAATCTACTGGTGATGTTGTATTAACTGCTGGTGGGGCATACACAATTACTGGAACAGGGGTACTTTCAGGTGGTTCTCTATTAGCAAAAGAAAGAAGTGACCTGACTGGAATGACAGGAGAACTAGGAAGTGTTGTTATTGGAGCTCCAGCACTTACAGGATTGGGTACAGTAACTTCAGGAACATATAATGCAACTATTGGTAGTAGTGCTACGTTTCCAACTAATCATATTGTACAAGTAAAAACCAGTTCAAGAAGTGATAGAGTTACTGTTAATGCTACAGGAACTCATGCAACTGTCGGGATACCACTTTCAATAACACCAAAATATGATGATAGTATTTTAGTTGTTAAACTTTGGTGTAAGACAGATATGAGCAATGCTAATTTTCTTGTGGCCCAACAACATAAAATAACTAGGAATGTAGGATCAACTGAAAGTGAAAGTGCAACTGCTATTGGAGGTGCAATGTGGATGAACTATTTGAATAGAAATAGTTATACTTCTGATTTTTACCCCCCACTTGATTGTATGTATTTTGATACTTCTTATGGGACTACAAATCAATTAACGTATGGTCTTTTTGCTGGAAGGTATCAATTATCTAGTAATAATGCTTCATGGTATATTGGTGATGCTAATGATAATACAAATTCTGGATTCGATGGTATTCAAATGATGGTAATGGAGATAAAACAATGAGTAAAATAATGACTATAAATGATGCTATGGTTTCTTTGTATCCAAAGGAAAATTGGATGATGTATGGTGATAGGTTAGATTGGCTTGAAAAAAATAAAGCTGAACCTACCAAAGAGGAATTAGATGCTGAAGTAATTCGCCTTCAGGCAGAATACGATGCACAGGAGTATGCCAGAAATAGAGAAGCAGAATATCCAAGTACAGGAGATCAATTAGACTATATTTTTCATAATGGGGTAGCTAAATGGAAAACAGATATGATAGAGCCGGTAAAGACAAAATATCCCAAACCAT
>VTLG01001279.1_pt1 | contig 14731 bp, 3 predicted proteins | sample 4694571 | NCBI WGS metagenome assembly VTLG01 (sample SAMN12604809, study PRJNA352737) | marine metagenome | biome: ENVO:00000447; feature: ENVO:00000209|ENVO:00000569|ENVO:01000036; material: ENVO:00002151; isolation source: viral sequences binned using virsorter ...
AGAAAGTAACTGGTATAGGTGTTGGTAATTATAAGAGATTGACTATTGATAAAGACTTAGTTGATGGAGTTAGAAACGGACCTTTCTTAATTCTTGATGTAGAAGATCTTACTGTACAGAGTATAGAATCTGAAGATAATCTTTATGTATTTTTAGATGGTGTACTACAAGTAAACGGAAAGTCATATACTGTATCAGGTCCTAACATTACATTTGCTACATCTATCAAACCAGAGATGCAGATTGACATGAGATATCTCTATGGTAGAGATGTTGGACAGATATTAAACATATATGATTTTGCACCTGACACTTATTATGCTACTGGTACATTCTCATTTGATACAGATGCGACAACTATGACAAATCTACTGTCATACTCATGGATGGGAGATGCTCTTGGTGCACCTATTCATGTATGGCAAGTCAGAGCAAATGGAACTTTGAATGTTATTGGAGCATTGAGTAACGCAACATCAAGTGGTAGCACAGTAACATTTGAAATTAGAGGTCAGAATGGATCTATAGAATCTGGATTAGATTTGATATTTGCTCCTAGAGGTTATTATGATAGAACATTTACAATTGCAGATGCAGATATATCAAATGAAATATTAAACTATAATGTAGATTCTGATGGAAGAAAACTTTTAACAGATGATAATGCTACTTGGGCAGGAACTGTAGTTGGTAGAACATACAAACCACCATTTGTATATCTTTCTAAGGAAGACAAGATTAGAGTAGAAGGTGAAGAAGGATTTAGAAAAGTAAAAGAATTACCACAAACAGCAACCAGTAAAGATGGTAGACCATCAGAGCAGTTAACAGATGATATATTTGGTGCAGTCTCAATTGAGACTTATACTGGAATCACGAGAGGAGAGGGTCTATCAGTAGTTGCTAAGGTAGAGAATGGATCAGTTGTATCATTAACATGGAACCAAAGAAATTATGATCCTGTTACACAACCAACTGCATATCAATACTTTACACCTCCAGTATTAAAATTCATACCTAACGATAGCACAGGTGGTGGTGCTAGAGCAAATGTACTAGTCAGCAAAGGACAAGTAATTAGTGTTGATCTTATTGATGGTGGATCTGGATATACAGTTGCACCGAAGGTAGTTACAACAAGAAGATTTGATATTCTTACTGAAAGAGATATTGGTGTATCTTTAATAAACATAGGACTTCAAACATCTGTACAAAGTGGTGGATTGACTGGTTCATCAGTCATAAATGAAATTAGTGATGCTGGAGTATCATCTATCACAGGTCTCAGTTCACTAGATGTTAGGATAGGAGCAGATGCTGAAATAGTTCTTGAAAGAGATTTAACTCCCGATGAGATAGAGGTATTCTCTATTGGTGGATCATTAGATCCAGAAAGAGATTTTATAGAGATCAATACAAGTAGACCTACTGCATCTGCTGATGTTCAAGTCTTTGAAGGTCCTGTATACGAAGCAACTGTTGTTTCTGCAGAGATTCAAGATATTGTATCTCTCAATTCTATATCTACTGTTTCTAAGGTAATTACAGCAACACAACAGATTGAGATTCCTAACAATGCAATCAGCAATGTCAACTACTTTGAGAATGCTGCTGTATTGGATATTGACTTCCTCATTGGTGATGTTATTGCTTACATTGCTGACACATCTAAGTTTGCTGGTCAAGGTAGATTATTGATTGGTGATGAACTCATATATTATGAGAAGAAACTTGACGATAGATTCTATCAAATCATTAGAGGATATCAAGGAACACCAGAACGAGATTGGGTTGCTGGAACTTATCTCAGACAGATTGAAGATGTAACAGTTGTTGCTGCAGGATTACTACAGATTCAGTCTGAGAGTGATGTAAGCATGGTCACTGCTTCTGCAGGGATTTCTGCATTAGAAAGAGTTCAACAAAGACAGGTTGTATCTGGTGATTTCTCTGTAGCACAGAGAGAAACTCAAGTTACAATCATACCACCCCCAAGTGGTGCAATTGATCAATATCAAGAAACAATATTCTTAGTTGACCCAGTTCCAGTTAGAGCTGGTAACACTACAGGTGGACATGATGGATTTGTAGACTTGATAGAAATTAATGGTGGATATCATGTTGCTAGAAGATTGTCTACAGAAGTATTAATTGTTAACTCTGTATTTGGTAGGGATATACAATATCAAGGAAACTACATTGCTACAAACGTAGGACACACTGTAGGACACTTTGATGGAATATTTGAAGATGGATTCTCTGATGTTTCTGGAATCAGTATTGGAGATGTGGGTAGATACTTTGCTGACTTGACAATAGGAGACTTTACAGAAAGAGGTGATTCTAGTTATCTTCTCTCTGGATCTAAGTTTAACTTAGCACCTCCATCAATACAAAATCCTGTAGCTTTTAGTGTTACTGCTGGTTCACCAATACCAAGTACAATAACAGTTGGAAGCACAAATTACTTCCCAACATCAGGATACATTTTCCATAGTAATGGAACATTTACTGGTATTATAAAATACACTGGTAAGACTGCAAACAGTTTCACTGGATGCACATTACATAATGGTAGTAATCAGATTGCGTCTGGATCTGAGATAGTACCTACAACAATCGTATAAATAAACGTATAAATAACTCAGGCACAACTTTAATTTACGTCGGAACAAGAAAACAATGGCTGCTATTATATCTGATAAGTTTAGGATTTTCAATGCTAAACAGTTTCTAGAATCACTTTCTGAGGGTGCAACGGACACCAGTGCAGATAGATCTAGGATGTACTTCTTTGTGGGAAGACCACAACCGTGGAAAGCATATTTAGAAATTTATGCAAAGAATGCAACTGCATTTAGTGTAGGAGATGAGGTCTATGTAGGGACATATGGATCTACGAGTTTCCGTGCCACTATTTCTAAAGTTTATGACAGTGCCCTTTTATTAACCGACGTCTTTGGAAGTGCTGGTGTTAACTCTGCTCCTGCTCTAGGTTCTTCTCTTAAAGGTAGAACTGGTGGTGCTGGAGGTTCTGACACAGGTGCCACAGCTAAGTCTGGAATTTATCGTTATGCTACAGAGGACGTTCCACCTCTACCACTTGATAACCAAGATGAGAAAGTTGCCTTATATGATGAGCTTATTGCAGCTAAGCGTATCACTAGTTCTTTTGCTAGAACAGTTATTCGTCGTTACAATTGGGATCTAGTTGCTAACCCTAAGTATGACATGTGGAAACCTGGCTATTCTGCTACACCTGGTGGCGGTGGTCAAATAGGTAGACAAACAGCAACTGGTGCTTCATCTATTGCAGATGCTAAGTTCTATGTAATGAACTCTGCATACGAGGTATTCAAGTGTCTTTATAATGGAGAGAATCCATCTAACACTACTGGACAGAACGCAACAGAGGAACCAACCGTAGCTGGTGGTAACTATGATTCTGCAACTGGTCTTTATACAGAATCAACTGGTGCAGGATACATCTGGAAGTACATGTATACTATTCCTACTGATGATGTTCTTAAGTTCTTATCATCAGACTTTATGCCAATCGTTCTTCCTGCTAACGCTTCTAGAACAACTGTTACTGGATTGGCAGTTGCTGGAGCATGTGATGTTGCTCTTATTGAGGACGCTGGAAGTGGACTTCCTGCATCACAGACTCTATACACAAGTATTAAAGGTGATGGATCAAACGGTATTGTAAAATTTGTTACAAACGGTTCTGGTACAATCACATCTGCTGAAATTCAAGCACGAGGATCAGGTTACACATATGGTAACGTATTGTTTACAAATGGTAATCTATTCTCTAACGCAGGATTATCATCTGCTGTAACAACAGGTGCATCTGCTGTAGGATCTATTAAAATAATTCTTCCACCAGAAGGTGGACATGGTTCTGATCATGAGACAGAACTAAATGGTAAGCGTGTTATGACTAACATTCGTCTTACATATTCAGAGGGTTCTGGAGATTTCCCTGTAGATAACGACTTCCGTCGTATTGGTATCATTGCTGATCCATACAACTGGGGAACAACCACATTCTCAACTGCTGATACATTATCTGGATTAAAAGCAGTCAAGATAACTGGTGCTTCTGCAGATTACGCTGTTGACGAGAAAATTACTCAGACTGTAACTGGTGGTACTGCATATGGTACAGTTGTATCATGGACATTAGATAGTGGTTCTACAACTGCTGGAGTTCTTAAGTATATCCAAACAAATGATTCTCATACTGACCAAGGTATTGTCAGAGCATTTGAATCAAATGGTTCTAATGCAATTACTGGTGAAGAATCAACTGCATCTGGTAATGTAGATACAAGTTATGGTAGTGCTTTATTGGGAGTAACATTCTCTAGTGGACTAGCAGCTCCAGAAGTTGAAAATAACTCAGGTGATGTAATCTATGTTGAGAACAGAAGACTAATTACTCGTGCACCTGACCAGATAGAAGATATCAAGTTAGTAATTGAATTCTAATATTAGAAAACTTCGCTAAATAATATGACGAGAACTAGATATATTGGCGGAGTACAATGCCTCAAAAGACGAATCTTAATGTAAGCCCATACTACGAGGATTTTGATGCGAATAAGAATTTTTATAAAATTCTATTTCGTCCAGGATTCTCTATACAAGGCAGAGAATTAACACAGGTACAATCTATTCTTCAGAATCAGGTTGAAAGTTTTGGTAAATATGCTTTCAAACAGGGAGAGTTAGTAATACCTGGTGAAGTAGGATTAAATACAAAATTAGATTATGTAAAATTATCCTCAGTATCTGAGGTTGCAGTATCAGAAGGAAACGATATTGTATATAAAAAGTATGACATCTCTCAGTTGATTGGGCAACAACTACAGGGATTGACTTCTGGTGTCAAGGCTACTATTCTCGCAACTAAGTTATCAACAGAAACATCCGCAGATACATTATTTGTTAACTATATCAACAGTGGTTCGTCTAATACTGAGTCTACTTTTAGACAAGGTGAGACTCTAGAGGTAGTTGATGGAGTCAATACTCCTTTACTAGTTGTAGGAACAGATGGTAGTGTTTTACCAACTAGTATTCAAATTACAAATCCTGATACAGGTGAAGTAACTTCATTAGAAAGTCCTGCAATGGGATTTGGTTCTGCTGTCAAGGTAGAGGAAGGTATCTATTTTGTTAATGGATATTTTGTAAGAAATGATGAAGAACTTCTAGTTATTGATGAATATTACAATAAACCATCTGCAAAGATTGGTTTTATCATCAAAGAAGAGATTGTAACACCAGAAGAAGATGCAAGTTTATATGACAATTCAATAGGATCTGCAAACTATACTGCACCTGGTGCAAATAGATTAAAGATATCTCTTTCATTAAAAGAATTTGCACTTGGTGCAATCACTGATAAGAACTTTATACAACTTCTCACTGTATCCAGAGGACTTGTACAAAGTAAAGTATCTACTACAGACTTTAGTGTATTAGAACAGACACTTGCTCGTAGAACATTTGATGAGTCTGGTGACTATGTTGTAGAAAACTTTGATATTGATGTAAGAGAGTTAGCACAGAAAGATGGTAACAGAGGTATCTTTGGTGCTGATGAGTTTGGACTATACAATGGATATAATGCTGGTGATGCATCTAGAAAGATGATTGCTAGTATCGGACCTGGTAAGGCATATATTAAAGGTTATGAAATTGTCAACAAGGAGACAAAGTATCTTGAACTTAATAAAGCAAGAGAAAGTCTTACTAGTGACAATGTAAATTTAAAATCTAGAGGTCTACCAACATATAGTATTACTAATGTATATGGTAGTGTTCCTCTAAACAAAGAAGGATCTGATCTTACTGCATATCCTGATATATTTTTATACAATACATTTAATGATGGTTCTGTTGGATTAAACAATACAGAATTATCTACAGATCATAGACAAACTATAGACAGAAGGGGTAAAGTATTTTCATCTGATGATGGTATTAAGACTATTACACTTCAGATAACAAATCCTACAACTCTTATAGGTGCTGTAACAGATACCACATTCCAAACAACATTTGGAACTTTATATTATATCAAGACAAGAGCTGATGGTGGTGCACCAACTGCGATTGGTTCATTTAAAACATTATCATTTGCAACAACAAATAAACCACTTATCAATCCATCAACATCAGTTCAGTTTTTAGAACTTACAATCTACGGTCCTAAAAATGAATTAGAAGCATTACTATTAGAATACGATTTAGCAGATACTGAATTTAAGAGAAAAATATATTTAACAGAAGCAAATGCTGCTGCAGCTGCTACAGATTCAGAATTTGGATTTATTGTAGATTATTCTGATACTATCACACCTGTAATTGGTAAAACAAAACCTAGTAATTTTATAGTAAAAGAAAGAGGAAGTGGATTTAATCCAGATTCTGATGTAGTGTTATCAAAAGGACGTCTAGCAGCAGGAACATCTTCATACAATACCATATTTGGTTATTCTTATTTTGATCCACAATTCTTTACTAAAATTATTTTAGAAAATGCTCCTACAGGAACTAATCCATTTGATGAAGGTAGTTATGTATTTGGTATCAACAGTAAAGCATATGGTGTTGTAGAAGGTTCGTCAACTGGTGTATATTCTACTGGCAGAATTTTATTTTTAAAGACATTATCTGGTAAATTTTTATCTGGAGAAACAATACAAGACGAAGCAGGAAATACTGTAAGAATTGCAACTGAAAATACAATATCTCATTTTGTTATTCCAAACAGAGGACTAGGATATGCAGATGGTGCTACTTTATTAATTAATGGATTAGAATATGATAGTTCTAAAATTGCATTATCTAGAACTACAGATGGTAAAATTTACAAAGCAGCAATTACAAATAGATCTGCTGTAGGTATTGAATATGCTCAACCACCATCAGTAACAGTAAAAAATCCAGACTCTGCTGGAGCACCTAATGCTGCTGCATCTGTTGTACCTTGTTTATTCAGAAATACAGTCACTACATACACACCACAGAATGTTAAATCTATTGGTGGTACATATGGTGCAGGAAATGAGAATGTATTTACAGCAGACGTTGTTGTAGATAGTCAAAAATATTCTGAAATAAAGACTGTAACTGACTATACATTCTTTGGTTCACAAGGATCATTATTCATTGAATCAACAAGTTTCAGTGCAAATGCCTCTACTGTTGTACAGCAAGGAGATCTTGTACAATTTTCTGATGATGATAATAATCTTGTTAGAGCAATTGTACAGTATGCAACAGAACAACAAGGAGCATATAAGTCTAGAATATATCTAGATACAGCTCTACCAGGTTCAGTTACTAATACTAGTATTGTAAGATTACGTCCAAAGGTAGACAATTCTACAAGTGGCACACTACTATACACAACTGGTAGTAAACAAATATCTCAAATATCTGCTGGTGGAGATGATACTAAGATTAAATATTACTTCCGTAGAGATTTTGTAACCACTGCATCTAGTTCTGGTGGTATAATTACATTTGCTGCACAGTTACCATTTGGTACACAAAGATTTGCTGCGTATCGTGAAGAGAACTTTATTATTACAATACTAGATCCTGGCGATGCACCTGATATCGTAAAAGGTGATATCATTTATGTTGAGTCTGATGATGTAGAGATTACTTCATCTACAGATACTGCAAGTGGTTTGACATCTGGTAGTATTAGTTTACAGTTACCATTAAATTATTTTGGAACTATTGCAACCAATGGTGCTTTCCCTAAACTTAAATTAACTGCAACACTAGAAGTATCTAATGCAAAACCAAGACTTAAGACAGCAGTTAAGAATAAGAGAATTACAGTTACATCTGCTGGTGATCGTGTAGTTCCATTGAGAGGAACAGATTATGATAGTGAGGCAGTAGAAATACTATCATACTCTGATGCTTACAAACTAAGATATGTTTACGAAGGAACAGCATCACAACCACCTGAGATAGACACTGCTGGTAATTTAATTTCTGGTACTGATGTAACATCAAGATATACATTTGATAATGGACAGAGAGATACAATATATGATGTCTCTAGAATAGTTTTGAAACCTGGTTTTGAAGAAACTACAGGTCAACTTGTTATTGCATTTGATTACTTTGAACATTCACAAGGTGACTTTGTTACTATAGACAGTTACTTACATGATGCTGGTGTGCCAGAAGATGAGATTCCAGATTTTAACTCTTCTGTGTTAGGAATAGTAGAACTTAAGAACGTAATTGATTTTAGACCAAAGGTAGATAGCACTGCTATTATACCAGGTTTCTTGAACAAGTCATTATTAGAAGTTACAGATAGTCCTTTTGCTGGTGCTGGTGCTGTAGTTTCTAGTACTCCTGCTCCTGATACAAACTTAGAATATACATTCTCATTCAGTCAAAAGCAATATCTAGATCGTATTGATGGAATATTCTTAGATAAGAAAGGTCAGTTCCTAGTTAAAGAAGGTAACTCATCTCTCAACCCAACCAAACCAGATCCAATAGAAGATGCGGTTGCATTATTCTATGCATATATTCCTGCATTTACTAAGACAAGTAAGGATGTGAGAGTCACACCAGTAGATAATCGTCGTTACACAATGCGTGACATTGGTAAGTTAGAGAAGCGTATTGAAAGATTAGAATACTACACAACACTCAGCATACTAGAACAGCAAGCACTTAACATGCAAGTTAAGGATGAGATTGGTCTAGACAGATTTAAGTCTGGTTTCTTTGTAGATAATTTTGAAGCACATAAAGTTGGTAATCTTAGATCTCTTGATTATAAGTGTGCTGTAGATCCACAACAATCAGTATTACGTCCACAATCTAAGGAAGATTCTATTCATCTTGTAGAAGTTAATACTAGAAATGATCAAAGAGCAGTGTCTGGATATAAGAAGTCAGGACATATGATCACTCTTCCATATCAATCCTTATCTTTATTAGGAAATGATTTTGCTTCTTCTACACTAAATCCAAATCCATTTGTTGTACTTCAATATGTTGGAGATAGTCATGTGTCTCCATCTGTAGATCAGTGGTATGATCAATCTATTGAACCAGTGGTTGTAGATACAAATACAGATCTGTTCAATATTTTCTTAGCAAAAGAAAATGTAAAAGAAAGTTTCTCTAGTATTCATAACTCATTTATTGTAAACTGGGTAGGTGCTTCATCATCATTCACAAGTATCAATTCTCTTGGTGGTGTAAACTCACAGATTGCTAACACATCTGTGCAAACTGCATCTGTTGGTAGTACATCTAATATCAGTCCACAAAATAATGAAGTTGGTAAGGGTGTACAAACTAAAACTATAAATGGTAATTTAGTATCAACATCATTATCACTATTTGCTAGAAGTGTTCCCATCAAATTTAATGTGGGAAGGATGAAACCAAATACAAGAATATATGTATTCTTAGAAGGTAGAAACATTAGTCGTTGGGTCAATCCTGATCTTAGATTTACAGGTATAGCAGGAAACTCTTTATCAGCATTCAATGGTAGTGTAACTACTGATGAATATGGTAATGCTAGTGGTCTTATAGTTCTCCCAGCTGGATATCCACCAGCTGAAAATGCTGTATGGGGAGGAGATGTTGATAGTTTATCTTATGATACAGATTCTGAGCAAATAACATTGACTACAGGAACTCTAACATTTAGATTTACATCTAGTTCTACTAATGAAGCAAAAGAAGGAGTAGACTCTTATACAGAAGTTAAGTATTATGCTACAGGTATTCTTCCACAGAATCCAGATAGCATCATTTCTACTAAACCATCAATCTTCAAATCAAATGAAGGTGTACAGTTAATTGAAAGCAATACTGACAATCCTATAAGACCTAATCCTCTTGCACAAACATTCAAGATTGAAAACTTTGATGGTGGTGTATTTGTTACAGGATTAGATTTATTCTTCAGCAAGAAGAGTACAAACATACCAATCAAAACTTACATTACAAATGTAGATGCTGAAAAACCAGGCAAGAGTATTGTACCTGGCAGTGAAAAAACATTATCACCAAATACTTTCCTTAAGTGTTTTGCTAGTGGTAATATGTCAATACTTAAGGGTGAAACTGTAACTGGTAATTCCTCTGCTGCATCAGGTCCTATACTTCAAGTATTTGATAAGAATAATGTTGAGTTAGTTGCTTCTGCATCTGGTAGATATAGTCTTACAAATGAACAGTGTTACACAGTTGTTTTAAGTAATCATAATGGTAGATCTTTCACACCAAATGAAGGATTATCAATTCCATCTGTAACTCTTTCAAATGCAACAGATGGCACAGATTTTATTTTAACAATAGCAAAAGATAGTGGTAAACTTTCTGATTTAAGAATTACAAATCCTGGTCTTAACTATGACAGTGCAATTCTAACAATAGAAAGTCCACAATTACCTGGCGGATCTACTGCTACAGCAAGTATAGAAGTATCTGGTGGTAAGATTTATAATGCTGAGGTATCGTTATCTGGATTTGGATATACAGAAGCACCATCAGTTGTTGTGAAAGGCGTCGGAAATGGTGCTGGAGGGTGTGAAATACAAACCTTTATAGAAATAGATACACCAGCAGTTAGAATGGGTGTAGCGGTTGATACAGAGGGTGTAACAAACTCTACAACTCCTACAAACTTTATGTTTGATTTCCCAGTTTATTTACAAAATGATACTGAATATGCTCTTGTTATTGAAACTGATTCTATAGATTACAAGTTATGGTCATCTAAATTAGGAGAAACCGATATATCAACGAGTACAGTCATTACAACTCAACCATCTCTAGGTTCTGTTTACCGATCACAAAATACTGAGAGTTGGACAGAAGATATATTTGAAGATCTTAAATTTACTTTGTATCGTGCAGAGTTTGATATTACTAGACCAGCAGAACTATTACTTAAGAATGGTAGTACAGGATATGAATTATTAGATGCAAATCCATTTGAAACTAATGCAAGTGCAAATACAAATTCTACATCCAAATTATTCAAGAATAATAACTCTATTGTTAAAGTAACTCATAGAGATCATGGATTTGAAGATAGTGGTAAGTCATATGTGTTCTATAAGAATGCACTAGAAACTGGTGGTATTACACAATCAATATTGAACAGTACATTATTTGAGGTAACAAATTCTGGTATTGACACATACAACATAACATCTAGTTCACAAGCTGCTGGTAATGCTATTGGTGGTGGAGATGTTGTCTATGCTTCTTATAATAGAAAGTATGAGACATTATATCCACAGATTCATTATCTAACATTTACTGGAACTAAGTTGGAAACATCAGTAAAAACAACAGATGTTGTTCCTGTTGATTCTACTACAACAAACTTTGTATCATATTCAACATCTGATTATGAAAAAACATTCTTAAATGAACCACATTACTTTACTAATCAAAAATTTGTTGCATCTAAAATAAACGAGACCTTGAATAGTTTGACAGAATCTTTAACATACAAAATGTCATTGACGTCTACTAAGTCTTATTTGAGTCCAATAATAGACTTGTCAAGTGCTACTGTCAAAACATCTTCTAATAGAATAGAAAATGCTACAGGTCAGGAAGGTAGATATGGTAGAAAAGATCAAATTATAGAATTCTATCCTGTTTACACATTCCAACTTGCTGGTAATGGTGGTACTCAAATACAGGCAGATCAATCAATAGTAGGAGCAACAACTAAAACTACTGGAACCATTGCTAGAGTAAATGGAAATGTAGTTTATGTAAGAGTAAAAACAAGTCAATTCTTCCAAAAAGGAGAAACTGTAACTCTTGGAAATCAAAGTTCTTTAACTACTGTAGTTGTTGATTCTAATCCATCACAAGTATTCTTTAGTATAGATCAAGCATCAACTATTGTTGCAAGAAATCCATCTATCATATTAGAAACATATGATAATATCATTACTGGTAAAACCACTATATGGAATAGTCAAACTCAACAGTTGACATTAAAAGTAGATGTTCAACCAATTAATGATGACTTTACTAGTAGAATAATTGATAATGTACTATACAATAGAAATTCTGTAACAACAGATCAGATCGCTGATATATTCCGTGTAGGAGATTTTGTTAAATATCCTAATCAACCAGATGAAGAAGCATCATATTTAGAGGTTGGTTCTGTAACATATGAAAATGGTGTTGACTTTGTTTCTGAAGATACATCTAAGAATAGTTCTTCTATTTCCAAATATGTAACTAAGGAAGTTTCAATACAAAGTCCAGCATCTGCTATTGATGTACATCTTTTAGCAAATGTTAAAGATATAGGTAATTTACAAGTTCTTTATAGATTTAAGAAAGCTTCTAGTCAAGAGAACTTTGAAGATATTGATTGGGAATATTTTAATGGAGATGGATCACCAGATACATTTGAAATTGCAACAAGTGAAAACTCAATATCTAGTATTGTAGAGAAACAATCATCATATCAAGATTTGAAATATAGTGTTGCTGATCTACCAGAATTCTCGTCATTTGCAGTCAAAGTTATTATGCGTGGTGTTGATCCATCGTTTGTACCTAAGATTCAAGACATAAGGGCAGTAGCCTCATTCTAATTTCCGCATATGGATTATTTGAAGGTTGAAGGACATGATGGTCTTGTAAGAGACCAAAAGACAGGTGCCATCTTGAATCTGGACGATTCTGCTATAGAAGCAAGGAGAAAGTCTAAGCACCTAGGTTCCGCATTGGATGACATAAATATGTTGAAGAATGAAGTATCTGAAATAAAGACACTATTAAGAGAGTTAATCCAAAATGCCAGCAATACAAGTAGCTAAATCGGATACCTTTGAGACTCAAAGGCAAAAGATTAATCAAATAGGAGCAGATATATTTCAAGTCACTGCTGGTGGCACGGATTTATCTACTGGTAATTTAAAACTAGGTGATGGTACGAGACAAACTCCATCACTAGCTTTTACTACAGACGAAAAGTTAGGTATCTACAAAGCAGGAACTTCAACTCTTGGTTTCGTTGCTTTAGAAAAGAAATTAATTGATATATCTGCAACTGATGTAAAGTATTACAAAGACATTATTATACAACAGAAAAAATTAGAAGACAGTGGTCTTTTGATACAAGATGTTGGTCAGAATTATGATGCTGGTAGTTATACTGCGATTCCTGTACTAGGTGGTACTGGTGACAACGCTTTACTTGATATTACAGTTGTTGATTGGTCTGGGTCAGTTACACAACAAGGTAAAAATTATATACCAGGTGCTAACTACACTGGAATAGCATTAGTTGGTAGTGCTACAGGTAGTGATGCAACTTGTAATTTTGAAGTCCCTGAGTTAGAGGGTGCTATATCACAACCAGGTTCTGCATATGCTCCTGCAGTTTATACTAGTGTACCTCTAACTGGAGGAAATGGTAATGGTGCAACTGCAGAAGTCACAATCACTGGTACTACAACTTTACCAACTACTGTACAAACGCCAGGTTCTGGATATGTAGATGGCACATACTCATCAGTACAATTTTATAACACTCCAACTCAAACATTTGTAGTAACAGTAAGTGGAGGTCCTGGCACATATCAATATGTTATAGATGGTGCTACAACCCCAACTCTTAATTTACTTGCTGGTAACACATATCGTTTTGATATGTCAGATGCTAGTAACTCTACACACCCTTTGTATTTTCATCAAGCAGGAGATGAATTAGGTGCATTAGATTTAACAAAATATTTACAAGTTTCTCAAACTGTAGAAGGAACAGCAGGAGCATTTGTAGATTTAATTATTTTTGATCTTGGTGCTGGTAGTCTTGGATATGCCTGTTCTCAGCACGCAGGGATGGGTGGATCAATTAACCACACAGTTGGAGCTACAGGAGTTTATGGTAGAGGTGCTTTTGGTGACATTACTGTTACTGCTGGTGCTGTAACCAATGTTGATGTTACTACTGCTGGTAATGGATACAAACAAGGAGACACATTTTCTGCTATTCCTGTAGATCTTGGTGGAACTGGTTCTGGTATGGTTGCTCTGGTTGGAACACCAACATATACAGGTACTGTAACAAATGTAGTTATTGAAAGTGGTGGTCAAGATTATCAATCAGGGGATATATTATCAGCAACAGATGCAAATTTAGGTGGCGGTGGAGGATCAGGATTCCAATACACTGTTAGTACAACACCAGGTGAAATCACAGAATTTGAAATTGCAACATATGGTAGTGGTTATCAAATAGGTGATGTTTTACAATTGCCAGCTGCAACTACTGGTGTTAATTGTTACATACCTGGTACTCTAAACGGTGTTTCTGTAACTCTTGGAACAGGAAATTCCTTTACAGTTCCTGATGGTTCTAGATTAGAAGTTGGAATGACACTTCTTACTGAAGCAGGAAGCACAGGTGATGTTGGTCAAGGAGTTACTATAACAGCAATAAATGGTAACATAGTCACAATATCTCAAGCTCCTGCAACTGCTGGTGCTGCAACTCTAACATTCTCATCTCTTGATTCTTTGAATGTTACATTACCATCAGTTTCTGGTTTATCAATTGGAGATACAATTACACTTACTTCTGGTAACGCAATATTACAAGCAAATACAACAATTGGATCTATTGATGCTCCTAATAATATTATAACTTTATCTGGTCAAGCAA
>VTLG01015921.1_pt1 | contig 14729 bp, 9 predicted proteins | sample 4694571 | NCBI WGS metagenome assembly VTLG01 (sample SAMN12604809, study PRJNA352737) | marine metagenome | biome: ENVO:00000447; feature: ENVO:00000209|ENVO:00000569|ENVO:01000036; material: ENVO:00002151; isolation source: viral sequences binned using virsorter ...
CTCCATCGCCATTTTGTCGATAAAATGCTAAATAAGCTGTTTCATCTGAAGGTTGATTTCTTCTTTTGCCAGCTATAGCACCAAAGAATAGAGGGTTTCCACTATTTTTTGTTCCTTTAAATATAATTTCACCACCGCTATCTGTCGGAGTATTTAGATCTGTATTCTGTAAAATTAGTGTTACTGGGTCGTCACCAGTAGCCATTTGAGCTCCAGTGCTAGTTGTCTCAAACTTTTTACTGTTGTCGTGATATAGCTCTACTGCTCCATCTACAAGAAATCTACCCATATATTCAGCACTGCTTTTATTAATATCAACAGCACCAGTTACTGTACTTATATTTAAACTTCCAGTTTTGTTTTCAAGAAAACCATTAGTTCCTGTGTTATAAACATCAAAGTCATTATCGGTTCCAAGTCTAACTTTAACATTATCATTAAAAGTAACACCTGTTGCACCACCTACACCAGCAGGGATGTTTATTGTTTCAAATGTAGGATCTGCTCCGTTGTTTGCACGTAGGAACTTACCATCATTAGATGATGTACCGTGTGGTAGTTTTGTTAAGTCTACAGCTTGATCTGCTATATGAGCAGTATCTATCGAACCATCAACGTAATGTTCAGAGTTTATACTATCATCTGCAATCTTTGTACCATCAACTGCATCTGCTGCAAGTTTTGCTGTAGTAACTGTTCCGTCAGCTAGTGCTCCTGTAACATAAAGTATACCACCCATAGAACCATGTGAGGTGCATTGGTAGTATAGCACGTCTGGAGCTGCATGTGGTACTTCAAATACTATTGTAGACCCACCAGCTCCTCCGTTATTTGTGACTCCTGTATTGTACTCTGTACCAGCCGAGCCGTTGACTGTTGTTTGTATACGAAACGGATGTGCTCCAGAGGAGTTACCGTTTACAAATCTGTATGTTTTACCACGTGTTAGATACAAGGTAGGGTCATTGACCGCCCCGGTCAAGCCCTCGCCTGTAAATGTATAGTGGTTGCTGCCATCTGCTCCTAGTGTATAGGTATGATCGAGAGCATCAGCATGTAGTTTACCAACCGTAACCTGACCATCTGCCAGATCAGCTGTTTGCACCTGACCGTCTTTGATACCACCAGTGCTTACTTGTGTTAATGTCATTAATCAGCTGCCTCCGCTGTATTTGTCTTTGCCCATTCGAGATACTTTTGGTAATCTATGTTTGCTTCATCTAATGGAATAAAAAGATGTGGGGTAACATCTGTTCTTTTTATGTTTTGTAGTTTACCTGTAAAAGAACTATTAACTAATTTGTAATTCATTATGCAAGCTCCGATGTTAAAGTAAGTGTGGCTGCACTAGTATGTATATAAGCACATACAGCACTACCTTGACCTGTACCTAAAGTGCCAGATGTAGCTGAATCAATTTCAAAACTATCATCATTTGTATAAACAGCGTTCATACCTGTTATAGTAGCAGTACCACTACCAGAATAAACATTCTGGCTTCCACTCCAAGTTGCACTTGGGGCTGCTCTCATTTTTTTTAAAAGTGTAAATCCCATTCTTTGAAATTCAGCAGAACCTGACAATACACCTCTTAATCTTGGGTTAACGTATATTTGGCAATATCTTTGGCATAAAGTAAGCTCTTGATCGTATGACTTGTGCTCAAAATCTGTTGGTAAACCACTAGGACTAACTTCTAATTGCATACCAGTAATATAAAATTCATTGCTAGTATTGTCCATAAAATTATCTTGCCCAGTTACACCTTGAAATGATGAGCTTGTAGTATTTGATAATGAAGTCATGTCAGATACTAAATCATCAGGGCCAGTTACAAGAAAGACACCAGCGGTACAAATATCACTACTAGCTGTACCAATCTGATTAGTTGAAGTATCAAAATCAAATGCAACACTAAAACGCTGCCAGCTTGTAGTTACTGTAAAAGACTTGGCAAGTTTAGCATAATTACTTCCATTTCTGAATCTAATAAAAATACTATATTGATGATTATTGTTTGAACTTGCAGATTTAGCATAAAAAGAAAATACTACTTTTTTTGCTCCACTTGTGCCAGATGCAAAATCTTGTAAATCTTGACCCTCCAAATGTGTAAATATACCAGCATTTTTACTAGCATTAACAGTCTGAGTTGAATCAGGAGTTATTTTTAAAGATTTTTGAAACCCATTTGGAGAATCAGTTTCTTGAGTAATTGTAGTATCAAAATTAAAAGCTGAACCTATTTCGGTTTTAAATCTATCTAGTGTAAATAGTTCAGATGCACCAGCAGAAAATGTCGTGCCACGCTGTGCAACTAACATAGATCCATTTATTATTTTATTTCTATTACTTAAATTATTAGTAACATTTGCTGTACATGTTCCATCGTTTGCCAACGTTATGGCATCGCTTGATGCGGAATTGGAACGTATCCCATCTACTTTTATTGTACTCATATTATGTATCTCCTAAACGAATAAAAAGTATATTGGTCATGTTTTCACTAGAGCTACCAGCAATAGTTGTTACAGTAGAACAGGCATTTTCTTGGCTTTGTCTATATCTAAGTCTAAATGTACTTGTATTAGCTACATCAAATATAAATTGATTTTGAGGAGAGTCTCTAGGTTCACCAGCAGCTATATGTGCCCACGATCTTGATCTAGTATTATAATTTGAACCTGAGTCAGTTGAAATTTGTATGTTAGGGTCATAAGCATCTCCTCCACTTGAAGTACTTACAACAAAAGTCCATTGACATAAATAAATGCCAGTAGCAGAACATGAAAATATCCCACTACTTTGCGACCAAGTAGAAGAACCAACTCTTTGATAGTCTGTATCAGACTCTTCCCAGTTAGTAAAAACAGTTCCGGGTGTAGCTGATCCAGATTGATCTGCTGCTAATCTAAATTGTTGAGCAACAGTAATACCATTAGTTGTAGCTATAGTTGCGTTAGCTGTTAAATCAGGGCAAGTTAATGTTCTATCCGCAGCAGGGTTACTGGATGGTGCAGCTATAATTACGCCATTACCACCCGAATGTTTTAATTTTATTGAACTCATCCTTTTATCTCCAATAAATGTATCGTACTTTTTGCACCAGCAGTACAAACATAAGCGTTAGCACTGCTATAATCTCTAGCGTATAGTTTGTAAGTAGCTGCACTCGTTGTACTAATACCTGTATCTAAAAACTGAATAGGTTTATGTGCTCTCATTTCTGCCGCACCTGATGATTCGTAGTTGTAAACATCGTAAGGGTCATCAGACTCATAGAGAGTTGTTTCTGTACCACCAACTGTTCTCGTTAATTTAAAACCTAAACCTTCATCTTGGTTACTTACTGCTAGACCATACTGTATAACTGCGGTTACAAATACACTATTTGCGGTTGCAGATGGAGTAATATCTTTCTGAAGAAATAAAACATAATTCCCACCTGTAGGCGTTTGCATAGTTGTAGTTGATCCCTCTACAATTTGTATAACTGAACCAGTGGGCATTGTAAGTTTTGTACCACTCGCTGCTCCATCAGCTAGTGTTGCTGACGTTACGGAGCCAGCTGGTAAACCACCAGAGGATATACCTGTGATAGTACCGTTTCCATTTATTTGTATTGCCATTAAACTATTACGTATGTACTACCCGAAGGTATTGTTAATGTAACGCCATTTGCTATAGTGATCGGCCCTGCACTAAGAGCGTTTTTGTTTGTTGTTATTGTGTAGTTGTTAGATATAGTCTGTGAGTTTTCATAAATACATCCGTCAGCTACTGCCGAAGCTACACCTGTTAAGTTACTACCATCACCTGTGTAAGATGTCGCACCTAAAGCTCCTGTTGCAGAGTTAAAGGTTAGATTACTACCAGTCTTTGGAGCTTGGTCGCCTGTAGCTGTTGTAACAAATACAGGAAAACAAGTTGTGTCTGTTGACTCATCTGCTACTGGTATAGTAGAGGTGTTGATAGCATTTGTAGATGCTGCTGTAATACGTCCCTGAGCGTCTACAGTGATCGCAGGGATTGCTGTGGCTGAACCATAACTACCGGCACTTACAGACGTGTCAGCAAGCTCATCTGGGCCTACTACGTCATTAGCAATAGTTAGAGTTGTAGAACCTGTAACGTCTCCTGTATGAGTTGCGTTAGTTACTTTAGCTGTGTTAGCTGCTATCTCTGCATTGATAGAGTTTGCAAGCTTAGTTGCATCGACTGCATCATCTTGTATTTTAGCTGTTGATACTGCACCATTTGCTAACTCTGTAGCACTTACTGTACCAGCACTTGGAGTACCAATACTTACTGTCGATCCGATCGTGATGATGAAGAAATCAGCACCACTAGCAGGGGCGGCAGAAAATATAATATCAGCACTAGAAATTGCAAAACCCTCACTTGGTTGGCTGGTTCCTGAGTTAGGTTTCTGAATGACTCCATTGATGCTAACAAGGTGTTGCTGTGCAAACTGACCGGGGTTACTAAGAGTAAATCTGTAAGCTGATCCATTAAATGTTGCACTTCCTCCTCCTGTGCTAGATGAACTAGATAATGTGTTTATAAAGAAACTACCAACTGATTGGGTTACTTCCCATGCACCTGTAGCACCATTATATACATTTAGTTTTCCTGTGCTAGTATTAAAAAATAAATCACCAGCGTCATTACTACTTGTAGGATTTGACGAGCCTACTCTATATCTTTCGTTGAAATCATTGATGTCTCCACTAAGGCTGACTAGGTCGCTTTCTGGTAGTGTAGCTTTGTGATAGTTGTATGTTTGACTAGAGCCAGTAGATGTTACGATAAAACGTATACCTGTAGCTATAGTAGAACTATGAAAGTTAGAAGGTATATTGTTTATTGTAACAGTTGTACCACCTACAGTTCTACCTGTTGTACTAACACCACTACTGTTTACAACTATGCCAGCTGCGTCTGCTATAGAAATAGCAACACCAGATACTGGTTGTGTGTTAGGAAATGACACCTCGTTAGCTATAGCTTCAAAACCACCAAATGGTTCTAGCTGTGCAGCTACATAGTCAACAATAGCACCAGAGGTTGGAAACTTAGTGTCATCATCTGTAATCGTAGTCTGCTTTGCCATACCATCAATCTGGTTGAGGTCGGCTATATCTGCTGTAAGAGCTGTACTGTCAGCAAGTTTTGATGCTGTGCCAGACTGCATGCCTGCAAGAGTCTTAAGTTCTGCATCTGCAATCTTAGCTGTAGTCACAGCGTCAGCTGCAATCTTAGCTGCCGTCACTGCATCGTTAGCAATAGTCAGCGATGTAGCTCCAGTAACATCACCTGTATGAGTCTGGTTAGTAGTCTTAGCTGTATTAGCTGCAATCGCTGCGTTTACAGAATTAGCTATCTTGTCAGCTGTAACTGCGTCATCAGCTATATCAGCTGTAGCAACTGTAAGATCTACAATGTTAGCACTAGCAACTGTTATATCTGTAGGTAGTGTGCCTCCAGCTAACTTTGCCATTGTTACAGCATTGTCAGCTATCTTAGCCGTTGTTACTGAATCGCTAGCTAGATCGCCTGCAACTATAGTACCATCTTGTATCTTAGCACTTGTTACTGCTGCATCTTTTATATCGCTTGTTAATACTGTTTGATTTTGTTCTTCTTGTGCAGCAAACAGTAACTGCTCATGGTTGGCATTGAGGTCAGCTGCCTTGACTGATGACCCTGCCGTATATGTAGCCTTTGCACTATCTACATCTGTATCACGAAAGATACGTATAGCTGCTGGGCTGGCTGGTATGTTGCCTGATGTAAAGACTACATTACCACCACCAGTTGTAGTGTAGCTTGTTATATTGTAGTGGTTGCCTGATGTTTTTACAACACCATCTACTTCTACTTTTACGTCAGACTCTTGTATAGAAGGGAAAGAAAACGACTTAGTCGCATTACCATCCCCAGTATAATCTACGAATGTTGTTGCCATTTATTTGTATATGTTGAGGATGTTAGCTGTTTGAGCTTGCTTAAGTTCTTGTAACTCTTTGCGAGCTTCTTGCTCTGTAACTAACTGAGCAATATCATTTTCTTGACTGATTGTACTCCAAGCTACTTTACGAGCTTTATCAAACAATCTTTTAATTATTATATTATGGTAGTAATCTCTTGCGTCATACTGTCCACGCTTACCAAATCTTATATCTTCGTACATCTTTTCCATAGATGCTATCATTTTAGGATCTTTAGCTAATTTGTCTAACTCTCTTTCTAAGTTTTGTACACCGATAGCTTGTTGAAATCTTGATCTAACCTCTGGCACGTCAGTTAAATTTGTGCCGTCAGGAGCATAGTATGTAGACATACGTAAGTCATAACCACTATCAAACAGTAATTGCCTACCGGGGCCTTGATCTAAGCTAAGAGATACAGGACTGACAGCATTAAATGCACGAGTCATAAAGTCCCAATCTTTGAGAGGTTTACCGTTTAGCAAGTCATACTTGATGGGTAGCTCTTTCTTATAGCCTGCAAAGTTTTCCATAATTAAGTTACGGTTTCGTACAGACTGATCTATACCTGAGCCTATCTCACGCATGTATGGCGTAAATAGCTTACCCAATTCATTTCGTAATCCAGCTAGTGGTACTTGGTTGTTTGCAAGTCCAGCAACGATTCTGTCAAACTGACCGGGGCGACCGGCAAATAAATCAACAAATGACTGTATACCAGCTAGATATGACTTACTGGTTACAGCCTGTGCAACAACAAGAGAAATCTTTTGTAGCTCTCTTTCTGTCCACTCTTCACCCATTAGCTCGCTTGCATCACCTACGTCAGCTATTGTAGACATGATTAGGTTGAATGGTTCAAACTGATCGTAACCTACACGTACAGCACCTAACTTGATAGTTCTTGGCTCCCACTTACCGTCTAACCAAGCTTGTCTCTTCTGTCTATCTACAGGGCCATTACCATTAAGATCACCACGCATCCAAGCTTGTGCAGCCATAAATGTTACAGCAGAGCCCATCGCCAATCGGCCTGTTTGAAGAGCTTTAGCGTTAGCTAATTCTTCTACTGATGTAATGCCATACTTAGCAACGTTATCTAAATTACTAGCACTAGCTCCTGCAATCTCATTAAACTCTTTGACTAAGAAGTTAAAACCCGGTGTATACTTACCTGTAAGTGCAAGACCGTTGACACCAGTTCTAGCAAACAAAAAGAAAGGTTTAGCTAGAGGTGCAGCAGTAAACACGTCGTTAAGACCTTTGGCAAAGCCTGTAAGCTCTTGTGTAAGTGTTACTTCTTTACGTGCAAAGCTTGCAGCTTCATCAGTTAAATTACCGGCAGGGTCAAAAACCTGAGCATAAAAATCATCTTCATATGCTCTCATAAGATCTTTAGTAATCTTAGGTGTCTTGTAACCACCCTCTTGTAACTCAAGAACTCTACGCATAGCTTTTTCACGCATCTTTGCACGACCTAATATAAAACCAAAAGCATCGTCAGTTGCTGCCATAATTTTAGTAGAGTATGTCAAGAAGTTATTATTGTTCATGTTACGTGCCATGTTAGCTACACGAAAAGCTGCCTGCTCTCCGGGTGTAGCTCTGCCACTATCTTCTGCCCAACGACGTAGTATCTCCCAGTTTTCATCACCTTTAGTATACTCTGAATATCTAGTTTTGATAGAAGATATATCTCCTTTCCAGTATGAGTTTAGTTTACTTCTAAATAATGTAAATGATTCTGGTATAGATTCTACCATTGCGTTTACTGATGCAAGGCTAGCTCTAAGAGTAGCTACATCTCCAGTAAAAGGTGCACGTGCAAAAGCTCCTAGTGCCGTAGCAACAGGTCTAAGAAACGTTGCAGTAGCTGTACCCATAATTGCTCTAGCTGGTGTTTTAGGGCCGGATAAGATACTATTAGTCATGACACCTTCTAATTCTCTAATAAGAGTACCAGTACGGTCTATACCACCTTGCTCTAATTTACCACCTAATAACACGTTTCTTGCCCATCTGTCGAAGTCATCTAGACTGTTTACGTCTTTCATCATTGAGAAAGCTTCGTACATAGCCATAAGTAAATCTTCGTCATCATCTGCAATCTTAAGTACAGTCTGTATAGCTTCTTTTGAGTTCTTTACTTCTTCTTTTAAAACTTGCTCTATAGCATCCTTACGCTTTTTACCAGCACCTAACTCTCTAAATGAGTCAGATTTTATCAGTCTAGCCTTTTTTGTTTCATACAAAGCAGTTAGCATAGTATCTACTATTTGCTTTGTTGGGCCGTCTACAGTGCTTATATCTACTATATCAGCTATCTCTCTACCAGCTATACCTGTATCCTGTAGTTGTTTTAAAAGTGTACCTACAACTAAGTCACCTATAACTACGTTTTTAGATGTCCAAACTTCCTGACCATCTATAACATCATTTGTTTCAAACAAGTTTTTTAGGTATTCACCGGCAGACATATTTGACGCATCTCTACCGTTTGTAATAGCTTGATGACCTTCTATAGCTTCTCTAAACTTAGCAACAAGTGCTTGCCTGTTACCTTTTACAGCTTCCATTTCTTTAGCAAACTTCTCACTACTCATTAAAGTTCTAGCTATACGTTCGATTGTTGCATCGTCAGATCCACTTTTTAATCCTATACGCTCACGTTCTACTGGTGTAGTAACAGAGCCTGCTGACCCTTCTTCTGAGCCCCACTCGTTACGTGTGCGTGATAGCTGTTCACGAGCTTGCTGTGGATCAACTTCTGATATATGTGCTCCTTGGTGTGGATCAGCTACTGGTCTATTTTTATCAGCCCTAAACTGTACCTCACCCTCACGTAGTTGTGCTACGCCAGCTTCTATAGTTTGTTTATCTATACTTTTGTTACGTGCTTTGATTTGATCTACAGCACCCTTGCTACCTTTTTTTAGTGTGTATGCAATTCCATCAAACAATAGACCTATGCCCATACCTTCAACGATGTTTTTAATTTTCATCATTACAGGATGGTCTGTATCCTTTGTTGCTAACGGTGTGTCAGCCCAGCCGTATCTTTCAGATAGTGCACCTAAAGCGTTCTGTTCGTCTGACTCTTTTGATATAAGGTCAGACACAGCACCCACAGCTGCACCACGAGCTAAACTGCTACTGGTAAGACCTACAAGTCCAGCTGGTACAGTTACAAGACCGGTCGCTGCAACAGCCTTAGCTGCTCCGACTGCTCCGACTGCAAGTGTACCAAAGTGTACTAGAGCTCTTAGTTGTTTACCCCACCATGTCTTAGTTTCAATAGGGTTGTCGTAGGAATCAAATGGTGTAAATTCTGGTTTGTAGAAACCTTTTTCTTGTTTCTCTCTTTGCATTTCTCCTGACAACGCATCTATTGTACGCTCAGGAAATGTTGCTAATGATGATGCCGTATCTTGTAAACCGCCCGACAGTATTGACTGACCCTCTTTGATGAGTGCCTTAGCACCCCAAGTTTCAGCATTACGTGGGTCGACTTGTTCAGATACAGCTTGCTCTTCTGCCTGTACTTCTTCTTCTTGTCTCTGTTGCTTTTCTTGCTCACGTTGAGTATAAACGTCTATAGCATCTCTAGCAGCAGTTATACCAGCATCTATTGCTTCATCATCAACTCCATTATATCCATAGGAATTTGTCATGTGTTTTACTTAAACAGTTTTGTTCTTTCTCTTATTTCGTCTGCTTTCTCTTTTCTCTGTTGTTTTTTGAAAGCCTTGACGTTTTTGTTGCCACCCTCTTCTTTATCTTTTTTCTGTGCTTTTTCTAGTTCAGTAAGTATAAGATCAGCAACAGGCTTGGATAGCATATTTAACTGGCTAAATTTATAGTTAGCTAATCTAGGAAAGATCTCCTTCATAGCTTCTATTTCTGTTTCACTAAACATAGTTAGATCAGTTACAGAAAGTTGACCCTCTTCTATCTTCATACCACGTATGGAGTTTCTTTGATTTAGTTGGAATCTTATAGACTCAAACGCAAGAAAGTCTTGAAAATTAGCATCAAACTGTAAAGCAGGGTTATCTTCTAAAAACTTTTTAAACACAGGTTGGTCAAACAACTCTACAATCTGTTTACCTGTAATACCATACCTACCAAACTTAGCGTCAGGGTTTTGCTGAGCTATGTGGTAAAGATCAGTATTCAAGTTTGGTCTTTCTAGTCCTCCAAAAGTTGTTACAGTTGGCCTGTAAAGACGTAGATCCTGTATTGTTATACGCATGTCTTCGTTGATACCTAATGCTGGAGCTATCTTAGCTGCCAGATTATCCATAAAGTTATCGAACTTACTGTTGTTACCGTAGTCAACATAATTATATTCTGTAAGACCAGCCCTACCTTCTTCAGCGGGTTTGTAAGCAAAAGCCTGTAAGATTTTAGCACCCATAGGTTCACCATCAATCGAAGAGTTTTTAGTCATTAAGTTCATTGTACCGACTAGCCCGTTTGTATCTTCAAACTTCATCTCGTCAGATGTCATAAACTCTCGTCTAGGATCTACATAAAAACCTTTTTGAGGATCATCTTCAAACACACCTAAAGCATTAAGTCGTCTAAACATTAACTCTCTTGGACGCATCAACGATCCGTCTTTATCTTTTACCTTAAACTCTGACCACCATTGTATTACTTCTTTGTGCAGCTCTCCACCGCTTCGTACATAAAGCAAAGACTTTTCTAACCAAGGAGCTTCTCCATCATATACTGTGTTAGAGTCTACTGTACTACCCTGACTATCCTTATGTAATTTTATAAGATCTTGTTTCTGGTATGCCAACTTAGAACTATTAACTACAAGTGTAGCATCATAGTCACCGTTGTTTAGTTTAGCTATTATTTCTTCTAACTTTGTCTGTACAAATAGTTTTGGATCGTTACCGTTATCTACATGTATTTCAAAGTCAGACTTACCACCCGGATCTTCTGAACGTATAAGAGAAGCTTTTAACTCATCTTTTAATGTAGTAGCTAGAAAATAATCTTTAGCATCTAAGCCACCTACCTTTTTCTTTTTGTAAATAGCTACTTCTTTTAGTATAGCACCATCAAAACCATTTACTAAGGCTGCGTTCTTAAGCTGTACATCAACGTCTTTGTTACCTAAGTAGTCTATTGATGTTTCTAAGTCAGTTATAAATTTTGGTTTGATACCTTTTATAGGATGATTAGGAACCCAAAGGTTTGGATCTCCATAGTAGCCTTGTATAATTTTAAAAGCTTCGGCAGCATTGACTTTTCTATTGTTTTTAGCAGCTAACTCATACAATGATTTAACTTCTTTCTCGTAAGGTCTTTGTAGTTTTTTATGTATCTTACCTTCTTCTGTGTTTTGTGTCTCAAACTTTCTTTCAATAGCATCATCAACCGCTTTTACACGATTAGATACTTTTAAAAAGAACTCGCTTTCTGGATTTAACGAGGCCATATAGTCTCTAATATTTGCAAAATCTGTTTTAGTAGCAGCATCTGAATAAGGTAAGTCTTCTAGTACAGCATTGGCTTGTGCAACAGTTATTTTGTTATTGTCAAGTAACTCTGCTATTTTATCAAAATAGTAATCATTAGCCTTAGACATATCTCCGTTGAATCCATAGGTAGGGGCAACAGAAATCTGTTTGATTATACCAAACTTAGTGTCAGTAAAGGTAGTTCTATCTTGACCATTTTCTGGAGAAATGTTGATTGAAGTTGCAGAAATTCTAATCTTATCATCTAGTATTTCCTTCTGTTCAGCCTTAATATTAGTGTTAATCTGGGTAGTCAAAGCATAGCCATATCTACGTGCTATGTTGTCAATACTGGGCTGTACTATTTTTAGAAGATTCTTTTCGTATCTACCAGACTCAAGATTAAATCCCTTTTTCAGTGCTTCTATGTGTATTTTATTGCGTATAAGTTGTTGTACAAACTTACGCATTTCAACACCATCAGCTACGTTAGTTAACTGATCGTGTCCTAACTGTTGTAGTGCACTGGAGTAAATAGATCCTATAAACTCTTCATCATTATACTTAGCAAAAAATGTTTTTAAGTCTACATCTTCGTCAAGATCGAAGTTAAGTTGTGTTAGGATCTCCTGTACTTCTGGTATTCTAGTGTCTTCGTTGTTACCTATAAACTCTGCTAACTTAAGACCATTGTAAGAAGTTTCGTTATCAGTACGATTGACAAGCTCGTTTCGATTCTTTCTATCTTGACTGAGCTTGTAATCGTTGAGTTTCTTTTCTAGTCTTTCAGCTTCAGTGGGGTAGAGTTCAGCTAGCTTACCAGTTATATTATATATGGCTTCTAATCTTCTATCTCTTGTTTTATATCTATTCTCCTCTATCTTCATCATGTCATTATAGAACTCCTTAGTGTCCTTAATGTTCTCGTCAATCTGTTCGTTGACGGCAGCTGTCATGTCAGCTTCTGTTGCTAGATAGTTAGTATCACTAATATCGGGTATCTCGTCTTGTGGAGTACCGATGACGTTTCCGTAAGATGATGTCATACAACCTCCATAGCAACGTCTATTTTACGGTAATCAACAGTTAGATGGTTTTGATCTATACCTACAGCCATAGGATTCTTTTGTAATACATCCTGAGCCATAGCTCCACGGAATCTTACATCCCCACCTATATAATTAAACTCATAGATTTTATAACCTTGTGGTGATACACCTACTTGTTTGATATTCTCTTTTAATCTTCTATCTGAAGTAAGAGGTTGCCATCCTAATGAACCAGCAGTACCAAGAGCTTGGAAAGTAAAGTTAAGGAATCCGCTGAATCTATCTGTTGGTGATAGCATTACAGGTGCACCGTATGCTGCTGGTATACCCAGTGCCTCACGTGCTTTTGCGTTCTTATTCAAGTACCTACGTCTTGCACCCTCTTGTGCATACGCCATGTTTCTACCAAAGGTTGCTTGCATTACACTGTCTACCTTGGCTCTGGTTTTTAGATAATCCATATAGACGTTTCTACCAGCTGCTCTAGATCGACCACCTTGTAAGGATCTACCGTAAGCTTTGTTTCTATAAAATTTAGTAGCAGCTGCCTGTACAGCCATCCTACCTTTACCTTGCTTGTATAAAGCTTGAACATAGGCATCGCTAAGGTCACGGCCATATCCAATTAGGTTTCTAGTTTGTGTTCTTTTTAAGCTAGTCTCTTTGTTAAAAAACTTTAGTGCCTGTTGAGCATACACTGCGTCTTTCTCTCTAGCTTTTTGTTTTTGCTGGGCTCTAAGTCCCGCATTAGCATCTACGCACACGGCAAAATTCAATAAATGTTACATTGTTCGGCCCATGTTTTAACTTACGTAAAAACTTAAAGCCAAGAAACTTTAGCAGTTTTAAATGTGCTTCGTTTCGACTGTCAACTATATTCCAAAGCAAAGGCTCTTCCCGGCTATCGACATACCGTTTTGCCTGTCTTGCAAATAAAGTTGGTTGTTCATGGATTACATTGGTGCATAGCATCCAAATATCACCCTCTCTACCTACGCCTGCCATACCAGCAGCCTTGCCGCTAGGCGACGTAAAATAGACTGTAGAGGCCACTGTGGACATCGCTGCTAGATACGTTAGCGGATCCATTCCGTGGCCCTCTGAGATCTCTCTGAAGTCCTCTGAGCGTAAATTAGAGGCCACTTCTAGAGCAGCCTTCAAAGTTATAGGGTGAATGTATTTACTTTTTAAGGTTTTCATATATCGGTTCAAGTTTTTCTATTGTGTCTGCCATCCAAGGCTCCCATGGCATTTGCTTCATGCCCTTTTGGACATATCTTTCATACCATCTGTTGGTCTTCATTCTCCAATAGAAGTATCTGAGTTCTGTTTCTGTAAGTTGTATGTTATACACGGCGATAATATTTAGGTGAATAGTCCCCTTCCCAAGACATTGATCTTAATGTAGCTGGGGCAGGGTGTGAGGACTTGAGTTTTATCTCAACGTTTGTGTTTTTCTCGTAGACTGGGACAGTCTGTATAAACTCTTCGAGATATGGTGCATCAGATGCGTCGTACTCGTCGAGCTCTGTTGATTCGTAGATTTCTGTGTAATCATTTTTACCAACTCGTTCAAGTGTTGTTTCGTATAGACCTATCTTACCAAAGTGAAACTTGACTCTATGTAAAACTAAAGATGAGTTTACGTCTGCTGTAGATCGTGTACCTTCTATCTTAGATGCGTAGAGTGTTGGTAGCTTAACTTCGTATGGATAGATATAGCCTATTGTAAGTGTAGCACCAGACCAGTTACCGGGTAAAGTAAAACTTGTACCTGATACTGTAGCCTTGGCGTATCGACCAACCCGAGAAGAGTTGGTGTTTGTGTCAATCACAACTAGATCATGGTTAGGTGTGGTAACTGTATTCAACCAGCTGACACCAGTAAAGGTAGTCAGATTTGTAGTTGAGTTAAAGCTGCCGCCGCTAACAGTAGTATGATTATCCACATGTAATAAGAAGTCGACATTATCTTGTACTATGCTAGGGTCTGTTTCAGTTTGCACTAGCTTGATACTCTGTAGATAATAATCACTATCTAGAAAGAAGTACTCATCATTAACAATAAAATGATATGTCAATGGATTGTTGAGCTTCCATTTGAACCAAGCAGCTTGTGCTCTCTTGTCTGCGGTTTGGAAATACTTATAACCAAATACCACATCTGTTCCTGTTTTACCTATCAACACAATAGAGTTTTCTCTAGAGTTAGT
>VTLG01001280.1_pt1 | contig 14728 bp, 20 predicted proteins | sample 4694571 | NCBI WGS metagenome assembly VTLG01 (sample SAMN12604809, study PRJNA352737) | marine metagenome | biome: ENVO:00000447; feature: ENVO:00000209|ENVO:00000569|ENVO:01000036; material: ENVO:00002151; isolation source: viral sequences binned using virsorter ...
TACCATAGGCTTCATAGCTTCCTCTGCCATGTAGATGTCTGTTCTCTTCATCAAATATTTTCATAAGATTAGAGAGCATAACCTTGTTGGCTACCTTCTTTCTGGTCACATTATCAGTACGTTGTGCAAGAGTTTTGGTAAAGAGATTAATAGCTTCCTCTCTTGTTACCTTAGTATCGTACCAATCCCTCATTGTATCAAGACCAGAGCCAGAGATAAACTCACCAGCATTCTTAACCTTAGATGCAAAAGCACTTACATCAAAGTTTTTGGTGTGCCTACCATAGACATGAGCCAGCTTATCACCAGTAACTAGGGTATTGTAGCAGAAAGTTCTCCATACTCCCATCATACCAGAGTTAGCCCATGTTCTATTATGGGAAGTTCTAAATACAAACTCAGGTATAATCGTATCATGGTTAGTACCTAAGCTCTGTATATGGGCTGGAAACTTAGCTCTTAACTCTAGCTTTCCTCCTCTATCCCATACGTTAGTAGTAAACTCAGCATCACTTAGGTCTAGCTCTGCCTTTATCAAGGCTTGTTCTACACCATCAACTATCTCTCTATACTGCACAGGGAAATAGTCTTGTGATACTATACCTAAAGGCTCTTTAGTATCCTTACGTCTGATACCCATACCAATACTTTTTGGTATTGTATCTTCTTTATGATACCCAAGCTCCTCAGTCCACTGATTTACCAGAGGAAACTTCTCTACTTCAAAGTTTATTTTGTCATGGTCAAACATATACTTCTCCTTTTCTACAGTTAATTATAACATATAATCTACTCATTATCAAGATATTTCTCATAGCCCTCCTTAATTGATTGTTGTTCCAATGCTATCCACTCATTGAGTTCATCAATATCGAACTCTTCTCCCCACTCAAGACCAGCATCTTCTACATAGGCTTCCACCATAGGTGCTGTCCAAGCATCAGTTGGATTGCTTATAAAATTATATACTTGTTCTGGATATCTAAACTTCATAATCTGTTTTCTCCTTAATTTTTAATGCACTATCACTAAACAATTCAAACTTAATTTTTGAGCCATCAACAGATGTAACTACTATATCTGTATAATAACTATCTGTATACTTACTTGTTGAATGGGTAATTTCTACATCTTCAACTCTATGTATATTTATATTGGCACTCATTTTATTCTCCTTTGATTGGTTAATTTAACGATCCGTCTGCGTAATGGTATGTCTTACTTATTGTTCTCATCGTATCTTTCTTGTCTTACTTTGTATTGTTCTTGTAACTGTCCTTGTAATGTCTTAACTTCTTTCTCTAATAGTTTGATTTTATTATCTTTTTCTTTATTGATTTCTAGTATTGATAAGTATAATTTTTTAAGATCGTGGTATGCTTCAGCCATAGTATCCTCCATAATTTAATATTGGTATCATCAGTAACATAATGATTACTATTCCTATTAGTAACCAGAAAGTATTTTCAGGTAGTCTCATTCTCTATCTCCTTCTCATTTAATATTTTCTCAAGATAAACAAATGCCTTATCCATTTGTTTGTATTGTTTATTGGGTAGTATCTTTCTATAGTCTAGCTCATCCAACAATCCATCTAGTGTATCTAATATTTCTTTATCGGTCATAGTATTTACTCCTCAGTTACAAACATTGGATTATCTAATTGTCGAATGTATTCGGCTCGACATTCCTTGTCGTTGTAGTACCAGCTAGGTAGTTTGTTAGGTGCATCATACATCATTGCAATGCAGTTTCTCCACCTAACAAAGCCCTCATAATTAAACTCATTCATTACTCCATCTCCTCCCATTCTGCTCTAGCTCTAGCTGTAGCTATAGTTTCCCTTACCATCTCAGGTAAATCAAGATCCTTCTCAACTATTTTAAGATGCTTATAAAATAATTCTTCTAGTATTCTCTCATTGTACTCATTACTCATACTCATCTCCTTTGCTACTCAACATTATACATGAACCAAGTCTACTTGTCAATCATTAAATAATCAAGATGTAGTCTTGAGACATGGTTGCCATTCCTATATTTAGTAGGATACTTCTCAGCCAGTAGCTCACACCAGCTATCCCATAGATACTCTGAGCCTCCTAAATCTTTACACACTTTCTCATATAGCCGAGCCTTACCTAATGCTGTATCATATTTTAACTTATAGGTTTTGAATGCTTGTGGCTTCAGCCCAAACCTTCGTAAGTTATGTACATCAAGACAGCCTACCTTGCCGATACATAACTGTAATATAAAACCAGCTTTGATTAGGCCTATGTTCGGGATACTAGCCAAGACCATAAGTTTCTCAGGCGTACCCATAGTCTTACTATAGATAGCTTGATGTAGTTCTTTCTTATTGGCTAGTATATATTCCCAACCTTTTCTCTTAGCCCCAAATAAATACTTACAGTCTAACCCATTTTGTTTTAGATCAAGTAGTTGTTTACCTATCTGATCCCACTGTTGTTGTATAGATAGCAACACCATAGCAGACACCCATATAGAATTGTTGGGTGATTTCTTAGCCCATCTAGCTATGGCTCGTTGATGTCTTTTGTACATATTACTACTCCTCATTATAGTAGCGCTACCAGAATGAGAGGGAAATACTTTTTATCTCCCCCTCATTTAAACTAGCCATTACCAACACTTAACATATGATTGATGCAAGTCTTGGTAATATTCTCATCAAGTTTGGTAATCGTTACATCATTCTTAGGTACATATCTCCAAACAAATCTGTCACCTACTTTTACAACTGTACGCACATTTTTCTTAGTTACCTTTAGAGACAAACCATCAGTAGGAAAACTCGATCTCACTGATGTTGATGCTGAATAAGGTGACTCAACAAAAACAGTTCTACCATTTTCTACTATTGTAATGCTACTCATAATATTAACTCCTAAAGAAAAGTGAGGGTAGTTTAACGACATACCCTCTTAGGTCGCACACTGGAAAACTAGGACACAACGGCTCTTATAGTTATCATGCTTGGATACTCACCACTATCCTCATCTGGTTGAATATCTAAGTCCTCGCATATCGCATGGTATCCAAAAGAACTAACTGAAAAGTCACACTCATATAATGTTATTAGAACTTCTTTTTCCATTTTCTTTTCCTATCCTAAAATAATTAAAGCTAAGTAACCGCAACCAAATATAATCAATACGCCTACAATATCATATATCTTTTCCATTGTCTACCCCTCTAAGTTAAATCGTTTAACAATTAAGTGGAAAAATTCCAGAGCCGACTCAAACTCTTCAGCCTCTTTCTCATTCAGCTCCCTTAAGTTTAGATAATGATTTTCTAAACAGTCTTGGATTAAATCTAAAGCATCACATTCATTTTGGTATTTTTCGTAGTGTTCTAGATAAGCGTCATCATATTCTTGATCCATAACTAAACCCCTTTCATTTATCTCTTAGAACCTTTCTATTTTAAAACCGAAAAAATGGTTGGCATCATCTCTTGATGCACAATCTAGCAAATTCATGAACGTGTGCCAAATTAATTCAGCTTGTTCTGGATTATCTTCTAATAATTTAATGGTCTTTTCTAGTGCCGTGACTGAAGGCCTAACACTTTCGTCAAACTCTAAGTCATCTTTGCAGTTTTCTAATATACCCTCTAGTTCAAATAAGATTGTATCGCTTTCCATTATTGCACCTCTATGATTATTAAAACAACAGACATCACGGCAAATATACTCACCCAAGTCCAACCAACTCTTCTCAGTCTCTTGATCTCTTCATTGGCTAGTATACTATGCGCTTCTGATTGGCTCGGTCTCATAATTAATTACCTTTCATTATGGTAACGCTACCATAATCAGTTGGTTGAAAAAAAAGACGCACAAATACCTTTGTATTTATGTGCCTATCCACAATGGTCATTGACCAGAGTATTACAAATTTTTATGTCGGCCTATTCAAATGGTTCTTTAGTTCTACCAAAGAATTGCATCTGACCGCCCCTACTTTTTGCGTAGACAGTCGGACTCTTGGCTTGACTCATTAATATACACGCCTTGCCAGTACTTGTCAAGACTGTTTGAGTATGACAATTTGAGTTGGTCATATTTCTTGCCCAAATTTTTTCGGAGTCATACTTTCTTTTCCAAATTCTGCGTAATCTATTTTGTTTTGCTTTTGTCATTTTGTTTTCATTCTGGTATCGCTACCATAATCCTCTAACTTATTGAAATTGTTACTCTTTATTATACCTACTATACCACATTATAATACCCTTGTCAAGGGCTTTTCCGATAGGCTCATAAACTCATACTCATACTCATAAACTCATACTCATACTCATAAGCAAGATTGTAAACTCATACTCACCAAAATGGTAGCGCTACCATAATCAAAAAAAAAGCCAAAAAAAAACCCCCCATATCAATTAAGATACAGGGGGTTAGTTTGGAGGTTATTTAACAGCCTTTTCCAATTTTAGGATAGCGGAGATCAAGGCTTGTTCTACCTTGTCTCTCTCGCCATCGCCTTCGACAATGCCAGCGCCTTCGTCTTGGCATACCAGCATCATTGCCTCAATTAAGGCTTCAGCCTCTTTTGACAATTCCTCTGGTTCCCTACCGAAAGCAACAATTTTACGCCAACTGGTAATTTCGTTTCCGTCCAAAAAGAGGCGTAATTGTGCTTTATCAGCACCCTTCAATTCTGGATCTAACTTGGCAACCCTACGCCAGAACCCAGTAGTTTCCTCTTGAGTTTTCTTGTTGGTTGCATCCGCTAGTTCCGCCTTTTCCTTTTGGCCACCCTTCGCTGAGCAATTAATGAAAAATTCACCGCAAGCTACGGTGCGATCAATCATTAATTCATTGCGCTTGTCAGATTGCTCTTTAATGCCTTCATTTAAAGCATTAATTTCGGATTGGATAAATTTAACATCAGTAATAAAAGTCATAATAAAATACTCCAGTATGATTAAAAAGGTTAAATTTTGAAGGACTTAGAATTTTGGTAGGTGGCTATGGGGGGCGCCTTGCCGTTGTGTATGTGCCTTCGATTTAGATACATTAACACATGGGTATATTGAGTCAACCCCCCCATGCAAATAAATATTAAATCGTCATTATGGTAACGCTACCAGAATGAAATCGTCAAAAATACAATATCGCTCCAGATTGCCAACTATCTATAAAAGAGTATAAAAGTACCAGCCAGCAATAGATACGCACCCAGCACGCTTAAAACGCCACCTAGGGCATATCTGAGAGATACCCTTATATGTGACGATTTACCTAGGGGTGACATACTGTAACAATTATCACAATTTTGTTATAAGCGGGAAAGCTGGCATGATTTTTGCATAAGTACAGGAACCAAATTATTTTGGAGCCGATTGTACAGTAAAAATTTGTAGAATAAGACCCCCCTATTGTACACAAGGTATCTGTTAAATAGGATTGTCTAAACTACACTAAAATTTTGTAGAACCCGCCCAAAAAAAATTTTCCGACCCCTTGTCATGCTATATATTAGTAAGGGGGCATAAAATTAGCAAAATATAAGGGTCTATAATCCTACAAATGTCGGGATACTTAAGTACTAATTACATTATACCTTAGTAATTATAAATTTAATTATATATATTTTTATTTTAGTACTTGTATAATTAGATATTATAGTGTATAATAGTATTATGAATAATTTAGAAGAGAATTTATTAGAGTCTTTTATAAATCTTAAAGGACTTCTTTCCCAAAAAGTAGAACAACAATCAAAATCAGACTTTCTAACCTTTGTAAGGATGATGGCTCCTTCTCTTGTGTCTGACTTTAGAATGGGTAAGCATATACAAGTTATATCCAATAAGCTAAAGCAGTTAGAAGAAGGAGAAATAAAGAGACTTATGGTCTTTCTTCCTCCACGTTCCTCTAAATCAGTTATATGTTCTAAGCTTTTCCCTGCATGGTATATAGGTCGTAACCCTGAACATGAGATATTGACTGTCTCTCACAGTGATCAGCTATCATCTGACTTTGGTAGATCCGTAAGAGACATTGTAAATACAGAAGAGTTTCAAAAAATCTTTAGAGGTGTCCAATTAAGAAGCGATGTAAGGGCTGCTGGTAAGTGGAAGACAAATCATGGTGGTATGTACTATGCTGCTGGTGTTAGATCACAGATAGCAGGTCGAGGAGCGCATATAGCAATACTAGATGATGTTATGTCTGAAGAAGATTCCTACTCTGAAGCAGGTAGACGGTATGTAAAGGAGTGGTATCCAGCAGGTTTAAGAACTCGTATTATGCCAAATGGTGCTATCGTCATTATCAATACAAGGTATCACTACGATGATCTGTGTGGATGGCTGCTAAAGCAACAAGAAGATATGTCCGAATACGAAACAACTCCTTGGGAGGTAATTAAAATACCTGCATGGCTAGATGAAGAAGCAGCCGAACTTCTGGACTTACCTGTAGGTAGGAGTTACTTTCCTGAATGGAAACCAGATGAAATACTACAGGTAGATGAGAATGAAATTAAAGCTAGTAATGGAGCTAGGTATTGGAACTCTCTCTATATGCAAGATCCTACACCAGAAGAAGGTGGTCTAATAAAAAAGAAATGGATACAGTATTGGGAAGAACCAGAACCTCCTGCATGTGACTTTGTAATACAAACCTATGATACAGCTTTCTCTACCAGAACTACAGCAGACTACAGTGTTATTCAGACATGGGGCATATTCCATGTATATGATCATGATGAGCATGGTATAGAGACATTTGCTCCACAGCTAATACTTCTGGGAAATATCAAGGGAAGGTTTGAATACCCCGAACTAAGAAAACTTGCACAGAAACTATATAATGAACACAGACCAGATGTATGTATGATTGAAAAGAAAGCAAGTGGTCAATCTCTAATACAGGATATGAGAAGAGGTGGCCTACCTGTAATGGAATACACACCAGATAGAGATAAGGTATCCAGAGTTTATGCAGCTTCACCTATTATGGAAGCAGGTCGTCTATGGATACCCAAAGGTAAGAAGTGGTCAGATGACCTAGTAGAGGAGCTTATACGGTTTCCCAATGCTGCTCATGATGACCAAGTGGACGCTCTGACAATGGCAGTCCACTATATGAAAGAGTCTTGGCATCTAACACACCCCGATGATCCAGACTTTGAAGATGAACCTAGAAGTGAAAAAAGTACCTATTGGACATTTTAATTTGTGAAATAGTTAATTTTGTGGTATAATAGATTACGGATCGGGGAAAAACTAAGGGGAATAATTCTATGTCTGATACATTTAAACTTGCAAAAAATCTAGCTAAAGATGCTATAGGTATGTCACCTGAAATAGAAATAACAAAAATAAAGTTACCTAGACGAGGAGGTGGACTTGCATCTCTACGTGAAATGCCTGTTGTATATAGACAGTCTGGTGGACCCACTAAATTAGTAGAAACAGATATTGGTCTACAAGAAATGTTTTTAGGTGATGATGGTAACTATTATAATAGAGAAGGTTTTGATGAACGTGGTTTATATAATCCTAGATTTGATGAAACATTACAACAACCTTTTACAAAAGAAGACAAAGAAAAGCAAGAACAAGCTTATCGAAATGAAATGATAAGACAAACTCCCCCTAATGTATTTGTATCAGAGTTTAGAGATCCTAATCTTTTAATTGGTGGTAACATGCTACAATCTCCTCCTAGTGTAGCTTATAGACCAAGTGGTATAGGACGTTCAAGAGGTACAGGTGGTATAAATGTTTCACGTAAAGATCGTCCTGAGAATTTTTTACGATCAGCATTCCAAGAACGTAATCTAATACCAACAGGATCTGCTTCTTTAGCTGAACAAATTACAAGAGAGCAAGCAGAGAAAGAAGCCGAAGCAAGAGATGCAGGTAGAGCTAGACCTTCTCCAGCAGGTGCTAACATGCTACAAACTCCTATTGGTTTTGCTTATCCTAATAGAAGTACAGAGATAGGAACAATATCTACAGTACCAACGTCAGATCCTGCATATCAAGTAGAGAAATCAAGAACTGAATATAATCCTAATCTTTTAATTGGTGGTAATATGGTACAACCTACTCCTACTAGAGCTTATACACCCGGTATGTTTGGTAAACCTAAGACAACAAGTACTTTATTAGAAAGCATGGCTGCTTATAATAGACAAAAAGAAGAAAGAGAATCTGAACGAGAAGAGTCTGAAATAGAAAAATCAAATAAAGCATATCAAGCAATGATAGCTGCACAAGCAAAACCAAATTTAGCACAAAGAGCATATGCAAATATGATGTCAAACTATGGCAGATTTGCTAAACCTACTACTCAACAACCTGATATGTTACAAAATATGCCATCTGGTACAATTAGTCCAGAAGCAATACAAGCAGCACAAATAGCAGCTTTAGAGCAAACAGGTGGTGATATAGATCCTTTTGGTTTTGATCCGGGTTATCCAACTGAAGATGCAAGGACATTTGGAGGTACATTTACTTCTCAGGATGGTAGAGATTATACTCCAGATAGAAGTGTTGACTTATCTTATATGGATACACCAGAATATCAAGCAGAAGAACTAGGTGGTTATTTTGGATATAAACATGGAGGTGGCTTATCTGGCATCGTAAAAAAGTTTGATGGTGGAGGTTTTGATATAGGTGGAGGAATAGCAGGAGGATTTGGAGAAGAAGATGATCCCGGTGCTTATGATATGTATGGTGAAGAAACATCAGATATAAATGTTGATTTTGGTCCAGATATATCCTCAGATACACCAAGTGTATCCTCAGATTTACCAGATGCAGCTTATATGGGTGACTTTGCTTTTGGACCAGATCCACAAGGAAGAGTAGGATTAATGGGACCATCTGAAGTAGCAGGTGTAGATATTGCCCAAACTTATTTAAGTCCAGATCCTGAGTCAAGTGAACTAGGACAATATGAAGATGTAAGTGGTCTTGAAAGATTTATTGCTAATCTTCTTCCTGACTCATTTAATAAAACTTTAGGTCTTTCTTCAGCAGCCCAGAGATTTAGATCTGATGAAGATTTAGCTAGAAGACCGGGTTACACTAAAGAAGATGTAGCTTTTGAACAAAATCTAAATAACTTACAAAATAAATTTAGAAATGCTATGGTAACGGCTAAAGCCAATAGAGTAAACGAAACCTCCCCTAAAAAAGATCAAGAAGAAGCTGAAAAAAAAGCAACTCTAGAAGCTGCTAAAGATATTTTTGGTGGTAGTTTTGTAGAAAATAAAGGTAAAGGCGTACCCGGTTTTGCTGCAACCTATGGATTAGGTAGTCTATTTAAAGGTATGGGTCTTATAGGTACAGCAGAGATTAATGGAATACCAGTACATGTACATGATGATGGATCTATTACTGTTATATCTCCTGAAAATGAACCCGGATATGATGACAGTTTATCCGTTGGATCATTAGCTCCAGAAGTACCGGGTGTTAAAAAGTTTAAAAAAGAATTAAAAAAAGTAGAAGAAGAAACTAAAGAAGCAGCAAAAGAAAGTACAGTTTCTTTACCTTCTTTAACTGAAGGAGATAAAACTAGAATAAGAATACTAATGAATAATCAAGGTATCACAGAAGAAGAAGCTAAAATAAGATTAAATTTACAAGGACGTTCCTAATATGGCAACAGAAAGAAATCCGTTTGAGCAAATACCACAGGAAGTATCTAATGTAGTTCCTATGCCTCCAGCCGAAGAAACAGATATAAATGCTACCTTTCAGGTAGAAGATGATGGTGGAGTTATTGTAGATTTTGCTAATGAAGATATTACAATGGAACCGTCTCAAGCGATAGAAGAATGGTATGGTGATTTATCAGAAACTTTAGATGAAGAAAAATTATTTGATATAGCTATTGATACTATAGAAAACTATCAGGCAGACAAAGACTCAAGAGGTGAATGGGAGTCTATGTTTGAAAGAGGCTTTGAATTACTAGGACTTAAACTTGAGCCGGGGTCAGAACCTTTTGAAGGAGCATGTACAGCCGTACATCCACTTCTTATTGAGTCTGCTGTAAAGTTTCAGTCTAAAGCTTCAGGAGAACTCTTTCCTAGTTCTGGTCCTGTAAAAACAAACATACTTGGTAAAGCTACTCCAGAGAAAGAGATGCAAGCCAATAGAGTACAGAACTTTATGAACTATCAAGTAACTGAGCAGATGCCAGAATACTTTGATGAGTTTGAAAGAATGCTGTTCCATCTTCCCCTGATAGGATCAGCATTTAAAAAGACATACTATGACTCAACTCTTAAACGTCCAGTATCAGAGTTTATACCTATAGATCAATTTTATGTGTCTTACTTTGCTACAGATCTTAGGAATGCAGATCGTTATACACATGTTATCTATCGTAGTCCAGTAGAAATAGAAAGGGATGTACGTGCAGGTGTATATAAAGATGTTGAATTACCAGATCCTAGCCAAATAAATCAAACATCTTTTGCTACAAAGATGGATACAATTATAGGTATATCTCCTAGTTCTGATAAAGATCCACAGTATATTTTACTGGAACAACATTGTTACCTTGATATAGAAGGTAAAGATCAATCTCTACCTTATATTGTAACTGTAGAAGAACAAAGCAGACAGGTACTAAGTATTCGTAGAAACTATGAACAGAATGATCCTAATATGGAAAAACGTAGTCACTTTGTTCACTACAGATTTGTACCCGGCTTTGGTTTCTACGGACTAGGACTTATACACTTCCTTGGTAATCTTACAATGAGTGCAACTGCTGCAATGAGATCTCTTATAGATGCAGGACAGTTTGCTAATTTACCGGGAGGTTTTAAAGCCAAGGGACTTAGGATGGTTGGTGATAACGAACCTATATCCCCCGGTGAGTTCAAGGAGGTTGAAGCAACTGGAATAGATTTATCTAAGGCTATTATTCCTCTCCCCTATAAAGAGCCTTCCTCGACTCTATTTCAAATGCTACAATTTGTAGCTTCTGCTGGTCAGAGGTTTGCAGACAGCACAGAACAGATTGTCTCTGATGCTGCCTCCTATGGACCTGTTGGAACTACTATGGCTTTACTTGAAGCTAGTAGTAAGTTCTTTACAGCTATACATAAACGACTACATAAATCTCAAAGAGATGAATTTAGAATATTAGCTAAAATAGATTATGATTATCTACCAGATGAATATCCATATGATGTTCCCTACGAAGATCGTAGTATATTCAAGAGTGACTTTGATGGCCGTATAGATATTGTTCCAGTATCAGATCCTAATATACCAAGTAATGCCCATCGTATGATGTTAGCTAATATGGCTTTACAGATGGCACAACAGTCACCACCCGGTATGTTTAATCTTGAAGCATTAAATAGAACAATCCTTAATGCAGCCAACATGCCTAATCTAGAACAGATACTTCCTCCAAAGATAAAACCTAAACCTATGGACCCTGTATCTGATATTATGGCTGCTACTAAGGGAATACCAATAGGAGCATTTCCGGGTCAAAACCATGATGCTCATATACAAACCAAGATGGCATATCTACAAGATCCTGCTAATGGTGCTAATCCTATTATGCAAAGAGTACAACCAATACTTCAAGCTAATATACAAGAGCATTCAGTTCTTAAGTATCAAGAACAAATGAGTGGTATTGCTCAACAAATGACAGAAGGACAACAAAATCCAGCAGCAGCAGAGATGGCTATGGCACAAGCAGCACAGCAAGTAATGAATGCTAATCAAGCTGCTGGTATGGCACAGTCTCCAGAGCAACAACTTGTAGCTCTTGAACAAGCCAAAGTAGAACTACAGAAACAAAAACTACAATCTGATACTATGGTTCAAGCTGCTGAAATGGAAATTAAAAATAAACAACTTGAATTAGATGAAAATGAGCAACTAATAGATATGCTTAAAGATGGTGCTACAGAAAACTTTAAGAAAGAAAAAGCAGCATTAGATAGAGATTCTAAAAAAGAAATTAAGTCTTTAGAAATTTTAGGTAAACTTGGAATTGAAGAAGCTAAAATAGATTCACAAGATAAAAGAGCTAAAGAACTTATTATGAAAGAAATACTACAACAAAACAAAAGAGATGAAAAAGATCTTGATATGAAAGGTCTTGAAGCATTAGTTAAAATGGCTATTGAACAATCTAAAGAGGAGACAAAAAATGGCAGAAATGAAGAAGGGTAAAGGTTATCCTTCCCATGTTAAGGACAGTTCTAAATCTTTTGGCGATGCCTATGCACAAGATGTAACAGGTGGTCGTAACATAAGATCTGTTCTTAATGAGTGGGACAAAGAATCTTGGGAAGCTCCTAAGTCTAAGGGAGGTTCTTAGTTCCAGATGGATATCTGGGATGAAGTTGTACAAGAACTTAATAATGAAATTCAAAAGTTAAGAATACATTTAGGTAATGGTACTGCTGAAGATTATGCTCACTATAGACAAGTTGTAGGATCAATACAAAGTCTTGAATGGGCTAGAACAAATTTAAATGATATTATTAAAAAACGAACATATGGAGAAAATGAAGACTGATGCAACAAGTACAAATGGGAAAGTCCGTTAAAAATGATCTATGGATTACAGATCCAGAGGAAGTAGAAGATCCAGAAGTATTGCCTGAACTACCGGGATTTCATGTCCTGATACGTCCAGTATCTGTTAAAAGACAAACTAAAGGTGGTATTCTTCTACCAGATTCAACCAAGGAAGATATGTCGTATCTTACAACGGTAGGTAAAGTAATAGTTCTTGGTGATCTAGCTTATATGGATAAAGATAAGTTTCCTGCTGGAGCATGGTGTAATGTAGGAGATTATGTATGTTACGGTAAACATACAGGAACTAAACTATTATATAAGGGAGTAAGATTTATTTTACTCTTTGATGATCAAATTACTATGAAAGTAGGAGATCCAAAAGATCTTGATCCAACATTTAATTTAAGTAGAGCGTCATCTTAATTTGTGAAATAGTTAATTTTATGGTATAATATAGTTACGTTAAATCGTTGACTCGTAAACAACGGAGGAAAAAATGAGTGATAATGATAATTGGGATGAAGTAGAAGTCCCGAATGAAGAGCAGAAGAAAGTTGAATTTGAGGTAGAAGGTGAAGAAGTAGAAGCTAAAGCAGAACCAGAACCTCAAAAAGAAGAAGAAGCACCAGAGTTAGAAGGTATAGAAACAAAAGGTGCTGAAAAAAGAATAAGGCAACTTATTCGACAAAGAAAAGAAAGAGATGAACAGATTGCTGCTCTCATCCAAAAAAATGAGGAATTAGGTAACAACCTCAGAACAAAACATCATGAAGTAAATGAGGTAAATAAGTTAAGCCTTAATGCTTCTGAAAAACAATTGACTGATAAACTTGAGCTTGCCAGATCTGTCTATATGGAAGCTTTTGAAGAAGGAGATAAAGAAAGAGTTCTTCAAGCACAAGAGATGTTGAATGAAGCACAAAATGATTTAAAAGATGTGTCTTCAGCTAAAATACATTTTGAAAATGTTTCTCAAAATGCTGCTCCAGTTCAACAACAACCTATAGCTAGGCCACAGGTTCAACCTCAAAACGATCCAATGGCTGAAGAATGGGCTTCTAAAAACTCTTGGTTTGGACAGGATAATGTTAAAACTGCTGCTGCTTTAGCAATAGATGCAGAATTAAAAGGAGAAGGATATGATCCTCAAGATAAAGAGTTCTATCAGGAAATTGATAACAGGATTAAAAAAGCTTTCTCTCCAAGTGTGGGAGAAACTGAAGAACGTGTGCAGGAAAGTACGTCAACACCTGCTCAAGTAGTATCGGGGTCGTCACGTTTGTCCCCATCTAGTTCTAGTAAAGTTAAACTATCTAAAGAAGATGTTAGATTAGCTCAGAAATGGAATATACCGCTTGAACAATATGCTGCTGAAAAGCTCAAAGTCGATGATGCTGAAGGCAACTATACTAATATAACTTAAACGTGGGAGAAGATTAATGACACGAAATCAAGTACGTAGTAACGAAACTAGAGAAACTGAAACAAGAGAAGAAGAATGGACCTTTGAGGAGCCAGATGCCCTTGAAATACCAGAATCGGTACAAGCTAGATTTGATGGAGAACAGATGTCTCTTCGTTGGATTCGCATATCTGTAAGAGGTCAAGATGACATTTCAAATGTAGGTAAAAGACTACAAGAGGGATGGGTCTTCGTAACTCCTGATGAAGTTCCTGAAATGGGTGTTACATCCTTCGTAAGGGAAGATGGCCGATACCAAGGTACAGTCTGTCGTGGAGACTTAGCTTTAGCTAAAATGCAAAGTGGCAAGGTAAAGGCTAGACAGAGATTTTATGAGAAGAAGGCTAATGATCAAATGGATGCAGTTAATGCACAACTGATGAAAAGTTCCGACTCTCGTATGCCAATCTCTAATACAAGTAAATCGGTAACAACTAAAGGTCGGCAACCCTCTTTTCAGGACTAGCTTACCTTTACTAACAATAGGAGTGTAATATGTCTACTACTAAAGCATTTCGTGGCTTTACTCCTGCTCGTAAAATTGGTGGTGGTTACAACAATGAAGCTGTAACTGATATCATTGCTTGGTCATCTACTGGCCTAGCTGGTACACCAACTAATAGTATTTTTACTGGTGATCCAGTAGTACTTCCCGGTGCAAACTTTGCAACAATATCTCCGTATATTGCTGCTACGTTGA
>VTLG01009977.1_pt1 | contig 14726 bp, 18 predicted proteins | sample 4694571 | NCBI WGS metagenome assembly VTLG01 (sample SAMN12604809, study PRJNA352737) | marine metagenome | biome: ENVO:00000447; feature: ENVO:00000209|ENVO:00000569|ENVO:01000036; material: ENVO:00002151; isolation source: viral sequences binned using virsorter ...
GAAACTCCACTTGCCCCTGCGTCGGCAATATCGTGAGCCGTATGTAGGCCCTGAACGACACCCGCTTGCTTAAGCAAGGAGTTTCCGCCGAAGTTTGGTAGTCCGTAAGTTGATGCTTCTAAGTCTCTAATCGTGTTAATGTATCCCATGTAATCACCTCAAATGTTTCCGCCGACCATCTTGTGAATGTCGCTCCAAGACATGTCAGCGACTTCCTCCAAGGAGAAGGTCTTGACCTCTTGAGCGGCCTCAGTAGCCTTGCGAATTTCCTCGTTGCCGGACTCCAAAGACTTTCGGAGTTGGCTAAATTGTTCTTGAAGACTTGCGATTTCGGTCTGAGCGTCGTACTCAGACTTAGCGACCGCTTCGTTTCTGCTAGAAACTTCTGCTTCAAACCTCTTAGCGAAGGTGTCTTGGAGGTTGTCAAAAGCCAACTTCTCAAGTTGTTCTGCTCGGAATTGAGCGTATGCCTTCTCAATGTTTTCACGAGAAAGGTTCAGGGTAGAAAACTCTTCGTTTCCAAAAGCCTTTGAAACTTCTCCTTCATTGGTTGCTTGCGAATCGCCAACAGGACGGCCACCCATAACCACATAGCGGTCTGCGGGTTCGCCAGTTTCAATGGAGCCTCCGTCAAGAGTGGGCGTAGGACCTTTTGCTTCGTCGTCCTTGTATTCTCCCATACCCTTTTCGTCCATCATTTCCTCCATCATTTCCTTGTCGTCCATCATTTCCTTGTCGTCCATCATCTCCTCTCCCATGGCTCTTTCCATAGCGGGGTCTTTTTCTTCCTTGCGGAGAGTGTTCACTTCTTGAAGAAGCGTATCCAATTCCGCCAATGCTTTTTCCAGTTTGTTCATGTCTTTCACATCCTCTTGTTTTAGTATGTCAAATTTCGCTTCGGGGTTGATTCCTTTCTCACAGATGGTTACTTCGTGTAATTCAAGTTTGCTAATTTCGTTGTATTCGCCCAACTCTTCATTACGCTTTTTCACTTTTTGTAGTGCTTGCCCTCCTATGCTAAAACTCCTCAGTGTACCCTTGCGAATCCCTCGTCCTATTTCTTTGGCTTTCTCTATGTCGTCTCTCAATTTTATTACTACAAAAAATCCGACATCATCTACTTCTGTTTTGAATAGTCTCCCTTGGCTGTCTCTATAACTTTCTACAACTTCCCCGACTTGAACATTTGAATGGTTGGTCATTACATTTCTAAACTTGGGGTTCTCCATGTATTTTTTTACTGCCTCGTTAAGTGCTTTGAGTGTGATAAGGTCGTTTTGTTTGTCCACCATTTCAATTGAAGCATATCCACCAATCATTAATTCATCGGACTTTAGAATTTGAAACTCCTGATTAAGTTCTGCCTTGATGATAGAAGACATCCTTCCCAGCCCCTCGTTGACAATTTGACTATTTAACGCTATCCGTATTATCGGCTAATTTTATCGTTCTATACTTATCTTCATAAATATTCCAAAGACCATCATCTGTGTCCTTGTCTACAGGTTTTTGTTCGTATCCTGTAAACGCAATCCAAACTTTTTCTCCTTCGTAATCAACTACACGGAAATGCAACTTTGTTTCAAACTTGTTCCCGTTGAGGATGTATTCGTGGTATCCATGTCGTTGGACACCAATGGTGACATCTCCCTCATCTATCAACTGATGTGTATCCTGTTGTTCGGATATTTCAGCAGGGTACTTTACAGCCTTACCAAAGAGTGCGAAAATATCATCATCAGTTTCTAAATCAATGGTCCACATTAGCAATTCGTCTTTGTAGTTTACAGAAAAGTTGAGGTTTCCATCCTTACGAAGATAAACTTTGAATTGCGCTTGGCTTTTTTGTAAGACCGAATCATCAATAGTAATTTCATTGTTTGATACATTGATGTATTCGCTAGCATTCAAGAAATTGTTAAACGATTCCTTGTCTTCAAATAGATTATCAAACTCTTTCGGGTAATTTCTTACGAGGTATTCTTGTAATTCCTTAACTTTGGTTTTCTTCCCTCTGTCCATATTATCTTTGGCAAATCGGATTGTAGCAGACCTAATCTGACTCTGATAAGTCTTCATCGTTTTCTCTGCTTCTTGTTTCCACATATCTAAATCATTGAGAGCGTTCTTTGCCATGAGGTTGTTCTCTTTGAAACCGTAAAGGACGAACCCATCCATACTCTTGGCAATAATTGTAGCCTCTCCATGAATGCCATCAGTAATTGTAATTCCCTTCTCCAAAGAAAGCGCCTTGTATTTTACGCTGGGTTTTGTGTCTTGGGATAACATTTGTAGCGTAACTATTTTATCAGGAAGAATCGCCTCGGGAACCTCAATAACTTTTGCAGAGTAAAGAGAATACCTTCCATTGTCTTCTTTAACCTCATCCACCTTTACACGAATGATGTCTCCAACACCAACCTTGATTTTTGTATTGAGAGCCTTACCCACATTCATGTATTTACGACCGTTCATTTCTACGATAAACTTCCCTTCTTGTTCCTCGTCTACCGGGCCAGCCCCTAAAGTGTAGGAATAAAGCCCTGACTTTGTAGATTTTTTATCCAGAACCAACATGTCCAAATCAACAAACTTCTTCCATTTCACCCACTTTGGATTCTTTTTTGTTCCAATAAAATAAGTAGATTCAATGTCCTTAATGACCACACCTTCGGCTGTAGGCATGTCCATGATTTCTTTTGCGTATTCGTCAATGTCTTTCAATGAATCTGCAATTCTAGTATCTTTCTTGGAAGGGAAAAATAGATTTCCAGATGATTTAGCAGAGTAATTGTTGAACAAGAGATTTATTCTGTCTCTCAAAGGTTCCTCTGTCATGTTTCTAGATTCGTGTCGCATAATGTCAAAGACATGGGCTTTCAATTCCATGTCTTGGTACTTGTCTTTGAAAACATGGGCCACTGTATCTGCTCTATGTAGTGCCTTGTCGCCATCAAAAAGAATCAATTCAGCATCTAGAATACAGTCTCCGTATGATTTTTTCTTCAACTCTTCAACTTGTTCTCTGCATTTCTCGGTAATGTCCTTTTCATTGTAGGAAAACACTTGGACTCTTCCATCAATTTTGTGTAATTGTATTCTCATGCCATCGTATTTTTCTTGGACGACATACTCTCCACTGAAACCTTTCAATTCATTCATGTCCTCAATGTCAAAAATCCGGTACATTGGCTTATTGGGCACGATAAATTGAGTGATTGCTTTTTCTTCCACAGACTTTTCGGCTTTTTCTAAATCAATCTCTTGTAATTCTTCAAGAGTTTTTTCAGATGAATTTTCAAGCATGATGTCTTCTAGAATATCATTTGCTCTGTTGAATTGTGCTTCCACCTTTTTGGAATCCTTTCCATCACCGTAATGCTCAATGATATACAAGGGAACATCATCAACTTCTAAATCCATTCCTTCCAATCCATCTGTAATTCCATCTTCTTTCAAATCCTTAGAAGCATAGAATTTGGGGGGTAAAGCCTTGTTGTCGGAGCGGATGGCATAATGAATAAATTTCACCATTGTTCCGACATCAGAAAGGAGTGCTTCCAAAACATCCCCCTTGAAAGCGTCTGCGAAGGGGTCTGTGACTTCTTCGGATTCAAAGCGCATGTCCTTGATTCCTTCGTAGATAATCCTAGCCGTGTTGCTTTCAGGGTCTTTTGCGTTGTTATCGTCAATGTGTTTCTCATCTACGAACCTCTTGATTTCTTTACCAAGAGGGGATAGGGCATCAAACGCTTCTTTGATTTCTTCAAGAGCGTTTCTCCAACGCCCCCCGTACTCTTTTTTGTCCTCTCTAGCAGAGAGGTAGGCCACCCTTGTTTTTTCAAAAAGCGCAAGTATTTCATCGGAAACAGGCGCTTTGACCTTTCCAAACATGAGGCCAGTTGAGGGCATGTAAATCCTCAACCTTGTGTTTCTTCACCAGCCGAACCGTATCCTGAATGTGTCCCAGTGCTGTTCTCAATTTTTGTCTTGTCTTTATCCCCGGTCTTTTTGGGACGCTTAACTTTGACTTCTTCTCCGAGGGAATCGTATGCGATTCTCTCTCTGTTCTCTGGAACCTCACGATAACTTTCTTTCTTTTGAATTAATTCTTTTACGATTCTCAACTGGCTGATTGCTTGTGCAATTACGGTTTCTTCTTTGGTCATTTTTTCAGGCATGTGTTCACCTTCCACTAACAAATTTTTCTATGTCGTCCCATGACATTTTATGGATGGTATCACCCGTGGGCATAACAGAGTTGGTCATGGATGGAGTAGGAGATTCAGCGACAACAAATCCTGATTTCATCAAAAGGTTGTCTTGATGATATACCGTCTTTTCAAGAGACTGAATTCGCTCAACAAGTGCCTTTAGAACACCCAACATTTCTTCTTCTGTTTCACTCACTTCTCAAGTCCCCCTTTCTTTTTGGATAAACGATTTCACGAAGTTGTCGGTAAAGCAATTCGTATTCCTTACGGAGTTTGCTAGATAAGGCCAACATATCAATGTTCCTTTCATCTATGGATTTGAAACGCTTAACCATTTTTTCATCAGACTTGATGAGTTCCAACTCCTTAAGCATGTCAATTAATTCGCCAAGTTGCGTAAAGTCTTGTCCAAAATATTCAGTTGGTTCAGCCGTTTGTAGCGTTTTCTTAACTCGCTTTCTTTTCTTTTCGTCCAGAGATTCAAGAATAGGACTATTCTCTTTCTCTATCTTTTCTTCTTTGAGTATTAATTCCCACATATCATTCTTCCTCCTCTTTGGCTTCCCTTCTTTCACGCATTTCTTCTACGGTAATAAAATCCCCTGCTCTTTCTTGTTCGATTCTTTCTGCTTCTTCTTCTGAGACTACTCTACTTTCTCCAGTTTCAGCATCAATAATACGAGTCATTCCTTGTGGAATATTTCTTCTGTCTCTTTCTGAAATTGCTCTTTCCGCACCAAAACCCAAAGGCCTACTTTCTTTGATTCTAGCAATCCTTCTTCTCCTCTCATCTCTGAATTTTCTTTGGAGTTTTTTATCCGCTCCAATGTCCAAAATCTGGCCGGTCATTGAACGATAAACATCTCTCAAAGTTTGAAGAAGAGTTTTTTCTTCTTCTTCTGTATTCAACAAGTCATGTATGTCTTGTCCCAAATCGCCCAGTTCTTTGTACCTCTCCATGTCTTCTCCGGGTTTTTTGGGCCTATTATATCGGTTTGCACGGACCTTCTTTTCAACAACAGAAAGAGGAGCCAAGAATTTTTCATTTCTTGGAACGCCGACATAAAATACGGATTGCGGGCTTCTTGCTATTTTTTTGAGTTCAGAAAAGGTATTCTTTGCAGGATTACCCTTACCTAAAACCTCAAGAATCATCAAATCTTCGTCTCTTGACCTTTCTAATCTTTCAAGCATTTTTTTGATGTCCTTTAATTTTGCAAGGGTCTTCGGCGTAATTTTCACTCCTTCGGGCTCTTCAAATTCTTGAAGCCTTTCGGTGATTGGGCTTATTTGAGATTCTAAACCATCTGTATTCCTATTATTTTTCTTTAATTCCCTAGAAATAGAAATCAATACTTTACGGAGATTACGCAAAGAATCTACATCTCTGTTCCCCATTCCGGAGAGTATGTTTCCTGCAAGAGAAACATTGTCTTGTAATTCATCTGTAATCGTAGCCATTTCTTCCTGTTGTTCAGGAGTTATTGCACCCTCTCTTTCAAACAATTCAGACATCAATGCCGATTTTAACTCATTCACTAATCTTTCATAACTAAAATTGTCGAAATTTCTTGACTCCCCAAAAGGTTCATTGATGAATTCTTCTATGTTTTTTGCTCTAGGTTTTTCCCGACCTATTTCTTGAACGACTTCTTTTATTTCTTCCGGGTCCGTTTCTTCTGCTGTTTGAAATCTAGCCAAATCTGCCTTTTCTTGTTTGATGGCTTCGTTCAGAACTTGAAGGAGAGAGCCTGTTTTTCTTTCTACAGTATAGGATAACTTGTCTCCATAAAGACCAGTTTCAGTAACTAATTCCGAAGAGAACATCATTGGCTTCAATAATTCTCTAGATGTTCTCGGAAGATTGTTTACGACATACTCTTCTGCTTGGTCTTTAATTTCCTTAGCAGAAGAATTCAAGTCTGCAAAAAATCCTAAAACAGAAACAGTATCCTTCTTATCATCTTCTTCTGCTGTTTTATTTTTTTCTTTTTGCTCTTTAATGGCACTTTTTATTTTATTTTGTGCCTCAGAAATTGCAGTGCTTACAGTCCCCTTTGCCTCTTCTAAGGCCTGAATATTTTTTTGCGTGGAATCAATGATTGCTTCTTTTGCTTCAGGAGAAAGCCTAGGAACATCCCTAGGTCGTCGTTGGACTTTCTCCAAAACCAAAAAAATCACCACTTGTTTTCCGTTCTAGGTCTTCTTTTGACAGGGAGTTGAACAACATCGGGCGTATCCGCAGAGCCTCTTTTCGCCTTGTGCGTAGTGTCGGGAGGCAACCCACCCAAAGAGAAGTCCCGATTCTTTCTAACCGCTCTATCTTCTGCCGCTCTTTGTGAACGAATCTTTGCTAATTCTCTTGACAACTCTCTTTCTCTTCTTGCTGTATCAGTCATTTAACCAATCCTCCTTTCGCTTCTTCTATCTACATTTTGGTTTCCGGCTTCTTGTGGTAAACCTGTAAGTCGCTTATCTGGCCCTACGCTATTCCTCGCTTTATTCCTTGTGGCTGGAGGGTTCTCTTGTGGAGTAGAACCTCCACTATCTAACATGGCCATTTGTGCCTCTGCTAAATCTCTCTGGTCCACATTAGAACCGGCTAATGGGTCCGTTTTAATTTGCTCTTCTTCTCCTTCCATAGTTTCTTTTGGTTCAGGTTTTTTGAAGGTAAAGTTTCCGTCTTCATCCATGTCCACATCAAATCCTAGATTCTTTGTAGAGGCGGCAATATTGACTTCTAACTCTCTCTTACGGAGAACGGCGACTTCATCCTCTTCTTCACTTGGAGGCAACTTGAGAACCCAATCAGTAATTCCGAATTGTTTGACAAGGAAAGGAAACACATACTCATTGTAGACATTTTGAGCCATCTGAACGGCTCTGTTGGTGACAAGAATCTGCATTCCTTCGTTGTTCAAACCACCGCTTGTAGTGTTGTCAGCCATGAAGACTTTACTTACACCGTAAAATGCAGATATTCGGTCTCGTAAGTCGTCCTTGACAGCGACATATTCCATTTCTTTGAGACTATCCATGAACTTAATCCACTCAACAGAACCCTTACCGTTTTCTGCTTCAATGCCCATAACAGGGATATAGTGGGGGTCCTGTTCCATTTTTTCTTTGACGCCCCTCCAAAATGCGGCCATAGAATCCATGTTTCTTGTTTGAACAGCGAGAAGACCTCTTGGCATACGACTCTTAGTGTAAGAAGAATTGACATAATTTTCCATGGCGATAAGCGTCATAATGTTGTTGAACAAGGTGAGGATTGGAGACTGTCCATAGAGTCTGCTTGGACTGTATTTGCTAAAGTGTAGGACTTCACCATCAATGAAATACTGCTCCTCTCCGTTAGCCCGGTTGACATAGTGGACAGGATAAAGAGGACTTCCGCATTCTTGACAATTTTCGTGAGGCTCCGTAGATAATTGGTCTCGGTGATTAATACAAGTGAAACCTTTGGTCCCACGAACCCCTACTTCATCTGCGTAGATGCTCATCGTCACTGGGTCTCCCCGGTAAATCTCTTTGATACGATGCATACGGATTTTTCCGTTGCCATCCAAATAGTATTCTTTGACAAGAACGATGTAAGCATCATCCATAATGTTGAGGTCGTCCTCCAATTCTTTGAAGACATCAATGAATTTCTGCTCCGACTTGTTGACATAAGTTTCAATGAATCTTTCTGCAAATTCTAGTTGTTTTGGGTCGGGTCTTTCAAGTTCCGACGAACCACACCTAGCACATTCTTGGACGGGTCTTTTATGTGTTTTTTGACACACTTTGCATTTTGACTCAAACGCCTTTTCCCAAACATAGCCTCTTCTGAAGACCTCTTGTTTGAGTTGAGTTATGCATGTTCGTACAATAACAGATTGCTGAACGACGCTGTAAACCAGCGGCGCTGTCATCATATATGACTGCTCACGCTCTTGAATCCCGACATTGTATACCTTTCTGTCGTAGGGTTTTGGGGTTGTTCTTCGGAACAGATTTGTAAAGCCGAATCGTCTTTTTTCAGCCATGAAGAAGTCCCCTAATCAAAATGTAGAGTTTCGCCTTTTTAATTGCTTTGGACTTTACGAACCCTTTCGCCATTTTTGGTTCTTCTTTTCTTTGGTCTTGCTTGGACTCCACTTTTCTTTATTAGCCCAATAAGCGGCAGACATTTTTCCACGCTTGATGTTCTTTGCATGGCGTGACTTGAAGGCTTTTCGTTGTCCAGCAGTTTGATTGGTTCTGACTCCCTTTTGTCCAAACTTAATGTATTTGGCTTTATTGTTCTCAAAAGCCATAACATGGTGAGATTTGCCGGAATCGTCGTTTAACCTTTGAGCCTGATTGAGTCCTTTAAGTCCCTTTTTCTTGGCCCTCTCTAAAGCCTTTGACCTTACGCTCTTTGGCTTCTTCTTGAGAATTTGTTGCCAACTCATTCTCTCATCCTCCGGTAATACGCTTCCTCTTCATTAACGGTAAGTGGTCTGCCTTCTTCTCTTTTGATGTCGTTAAGGGTGGGTTTTCCTCTACCTTGATTTCTATACATTTCAAAGTAGTTATCAACCACTGTTCTTGCGGGGATTTGTCTTTTTGGTTTAGGAGTAGGTTTGGGTTTAGGGGTGTGTGCGGGCTTAAGCGGTTTGGGCATATATCGGGAAGTGGGTTTTTCTCCTCGAAACCTATTCCTCGCAAATTTTTGTCTATTGAACAAATCACGAAGACTATCTCTTTTGAGAATGTCTCTCCAACTCATGCTCTCATCCTCTTTGTTTTTCTTTTTAGTTGCTGTCTCTTCTTTTCAGCCTCGTCCTCTGCTTCTGCTAAATCTTTTTTCTTTTCAGCATCTTTGGCTCTTTTTTTAGCCGCCCTTGCTCTTTGTTCTGTAACTCCTACAACTAGAGTTTGTCTTTGATGGCTTGCGTTTTTGAATGCAGAACTATTGAAAGTATCTTTAACTGCTTGCCTATTTTTGTAACTAATTGGGACGGTATCGCTCTTATCCCTATCCACATATAAATCTGTATTTTTTTTAGAAGTTTCAGGTTCACCCTTTTTTCTATGTATTCTTTTATTAGATTTTTTCTTTAGAATGTCCTGCCAACCTTTTTTGACATATCCTGAGGCATAAGCGGCGGCGGCTTGTCTTTCAGCATCTTTACGATTTCTGTAAACTTTACCTTTACTACCCCATTTGTAGCCGCCTTTGACTTTTCTAATGGGAATAGAAATCACCTTTTCATTTGTTTGCTACGACAATGCGCCCTACAAGTGAACCCCTTCGTTTTATTTGGACCGCTACAGACACAATACGACATGTCTCTTTTGAGAACATTTTTCCAACTCATCAGAGTCCTCTCAAATCTATTAAATCGCCATCCTTGTGTTTTCCGACAATTTTTCTACGCATTAAATCATCTAAGACTCTATTAAGTGTTGAACTGGGAGCGATGTCTTTCAAATTCTTCATACCTAAAGCGCCACCCTCCTTTTTGAACATGGCTAAAATTTCTTTCTCTACTTGAGAATCGGTCTTATCTGCTTTCTTTGCGCCATCTCTAAGAACCTCAAAATCCTTAGCAGTAATTTTGTCCTTGGGCGGGGCCACCCTTGCGATTTTATGTTGACCCCCTACCAATTTCTTTTCAAAATCGTACTGCCCTTCTTTTTCATCGTCAGCCTTTTCTCTGTGGCTTCCACAACTTCCTTTCAATACATCCTTCCAATTCATTCTTCCTCATCCTCCGCTTCTTCTTTTCGCATTTGGTTTTTCTTTGACTTTTCATCTTTGGTGATTGGCCCACCTTTTGCCCAAGTATAACATGCCCTATCTTCGTGGCACTTGAAATCGTGCATCCAACAATACCCAAGACCACCTTTAACATCTTCAATCGGCATACAGTCTTTCATTCTTGGGCTGATGTCAAAGGCAATACAATTTGCACACTTTGATTTCTTAGCGGCTTCTATTGTTGTATCCCAATGTTCTGCGATTTTTTCCCAGTAGTCTCCGGGTTCGTCAATGTTCAATGGACCATATTTAATGTCCTCGTCTTTAATCGCCCTGTTGCGATTTTTTGTATTGAACTTAAGGTCCTTTGTTGCCCTAGGACACTGTAATTCTTTTAGTATAATCATCCAGTCTTCTATCATCTTCCTTCAATCCTCCGATAAACTTTTTTTCCTGCTTTTGTTCTAGAAACATGTTGTTTTCCTTTTTTACGGCCCGCTCTTTTCTTTCTATTTTCTGCGGCTCTTTGCTTTGGAGTCAATCTTTCAGCAACGGCTTTAGGAGCATATCTTCCTCTTTTGTATGTCCCCTTCTTTTTCTTTCCTTTGGGATTAGCCATATCTACCCAATCCTCTTTGCTCCATTCTACCATGTCTTTTTGCTTATCAGTTAAGCCTTTGATAGTGTTCCACCAATCACTTTTTGTTGACAAAGCCACCACCTGCCTTTTGATATAATCGGTTGAGTTCTTGGGATTTACGAGCAGACCATTGGTATTTTCCAGTCCCATGAGTATTTTTAGCCCACAATCTTCTATGTATTTTCGCTCTTAGTGTCGGATTAGTATAAACGCCTTTAGGTACTTTGTAAGTGTATTTAGGTATTTTTCGTTGCCTCCTACTTTTTTTCTTAAGAATCTCAAACCACATCATAGTCCCCTCCTTTCATCCCTTAGCCTTCTTTGTTCTTTTTCTCTGTAGTCTCTGTCTTTTTGAGTTTGTTTATCCCTATCTTTTTGCGCCGAGGATTGTCTTTGACTACGAGTTTTCTTTTGTCTCTGCTCTCTTTTTCTATTCGGGTCTTGCCCCTTTCTTCTAGAAGTATTTGGCTTTCTTTTAATCGCCTCTCGCCTACGCCCCTCTAAATTTTTATTCTGCTTTACGGATTTGGGGGTTGCGCCTAAATCCAAATATAGGTCTAGCGCCGCCTTGGTGCCCTTATCTTCTATTTCTTCGGGGGTAAAAACGATTTCTTTTTTCAAATCGAAAACCCAATCTGGGTATTCTAATCTGTCTTTTACAAATCTTTTAATTTTGTTGTTTGACAGTTTATCTCCAAAATCTCTACCCGTTTTTAATTTAAAATAGGTTGGCAGGGGGTTGGGCAAATACAATTCATCAGTAAAATCGTCTATGTTCATAGATGAAAGGTAAGATTTCGCTTTAGGTAAAAGTTCTTCTGAAGTATTTCTTCTCCAAGTCTCTATTACATGGGTCGCTTCTAATACTTCTTCTAATTTTTCGATATATCTTTTCATATATGCTAATTTAAAGACATCCATAAGGAATAAGAGATGATTATCCGTATTGGCCTTGATTAGCGGTTTCTTAAGAATCTCAAACCACACTCTGGACACCCCCAATCTGTTCTAGACTATCCATGACTGACATTTTACAGTTATCCTTGTATTTCTGAATATCATCTCGATAAATACCCTCTTTGGCAAAATCATATCCCACATGGTCACGATGGTTTTCCCACTTCATCAACTTGAAAATCTCCTCACATCTTTGCTTATACCAATCAGCCTTCTTGTAGCCTTTCTTAATTCTAACCAACTCTAACAAAAGTTTAGCATTTCCTTGCTTCATTCGGAAGTGCGGCAGGCACTTGGTAAGAAGGCTAAACACATCATCTTGAGAGTAGAAATTAAGACGATTAACAGGCCTTGTATCCTGCGGGGATTTTTGGTCAAGGTGTAGTTTTCCAAAACCTATGGCTTTGTGGATTTCCTGCATGAAGGCTTTACCTCGTTCGCCAGTAGCAACTAGCCCAACTCTAGGGTTATGCTTTCTGTCCATCGTAATGTATCCATCCGAGTCAATGAATGCGGCGGTGTAGGCCCAAATATTCTTCTTGATTTCGGAATTGACCTTGTAGTATTTTCCCTCTAAGGAAACAATGTCAAGCCTCTTTGCTATTTTGGAGATACTGTTCCAAGAGTTTTTGTCGTGTAGAGAAGAAGGCATTCTGTCATGTAATTCTCTTGCACTGATTCCTTGATGTTTGCAGACTTGCTTTAGAATAAAATCCTCAGTCTTTTGTGTAGCGGTTTTACGAAGAACGACATCCGGAATCTGTTTAACTAGTCTTTTAAATTCAGATTTAGATTCTTTCATGGACTTTTCCATTTTTGCATAAACAGGACTGTAATTCAATTCATTCCTGTCCAACTCTGCTTCCCAGTATTTACACAAGCAATCCACAATTGACCTTCTCTCATCTGCCTCTTTCAGAGAATATAATTTTTTCAAATCTGACTCTTTGAAATTCATTTTTCTCAAAGTCGTTTTGTAAGGGGATAACCAATAAATTGAATCTATGCACTTGTCTATGTATTCAGAATATCCATCAATGATTGACTCAATATTCTTTGTCATTTTATCCCGATATTCTCCTTTGAGTGACCTTCTTTCTTTGCGAAGAGTTTTGACAACATCAGGTATTGAGTGGTTGTAGATTTGGTATGAAGGTGGAAAATCAACGATTGCCTTTCTTGCTTCGGTCGCATTCATTTTGTAAGTCTTTGACAAATCTTTGACGATTTCATATTCTGATTTTATCACAAACTGTCTTTTGAGACTTTCAAAAAGAGCCTCAATGTCATTTTCAGACTCCTCTCTTGCCTCGGCTTGGTCTTCTAAGGCATCACTAGCCTCTCGTAATTCTTGAGCAGTTGCCATTTTTAACACCTCAAAAATTCAAACCTCGTATGCCTCTGAATGGAGAAAACGGCCTCTCGTTAAATAGCCCCATATCGTCTAGCAATAAGAAATTTTCACTTGCTCTTTGGGTGGCGGCATTGGCTAAAGCAAGACTCATAACCATATCGTCATGTGCCCCTACACCCTCAAATCTACCCTTTTCTGTAATTGAGAACATGGATAACTCTTCAATAAGAGCAGTAGTGACTCGTCTGCTTTCTTCGTTCCCATAAGGCAGGTGTATTTTGGAATTTTCAAAATTCATTTGCAGATTCAAAATGATGTCTTGTTTCTTCTTTCTCGTCGTGTTGAAATCATGCACATTAATGTCGGAAATATTTCTCAACTCCTGTGTAAATGATTTTGCAAAAGTGTTCGTTTCAAACAAAACAACTTCGGGATTGAAGATTTTACCAATGAGTCTAACCTTTTGCAAGTTGTCTCTAAACTCTACATTCTTTGCACGGTCAATGTAAACAATTGATTTATTGTCGTGTTCATCAACTTCAACCACTGTAATAACATTGTAGTCTCCATCAGTAGAAATGGCTGGGTCAATGCCAGCATAATACTTACACCCCTCCCTTCTTCTTGAAGACAAAACAAGATTCTTATTTTTTGCATTCTCTAAATATTCTGGATTGAACAAAGATGTTCCGGTTGCAATAGGAACGCACATGTATTCTCTTGTGAACTTGAGAGAACCGATTTCTGCTTTTCTGTTCATGAGTGAATCGTAGTCCCATCTACTTGGCCAAAGCGGTTCGTTGAGTGCATTTAAGCAAGGATACTTTCGCACAAGGTATTGAGGGTTTTCCTCAAGTTGGGAATAAATGTCAGTGTAGGAGAAAGGCGTTCCAATAATTCGTAGAGAAGCCGTATGGTGCAAGGCAGGAATCATGTCTCCGAAAAACCAATCAGTGACTTTCTGAATACCCACAAGACTGAATTCTTTCAGAGGGTCGTCAATGATAATCTCTTGTGGGTGAAGACCACGAACCTGTGAGTTTACAGACCGGGCTACGATTGAATTACCGTTGGTCAAATTCATTTCCTCAACAGCCCAACCCTTTGCTCCTTTAGGTTTGAATGTAGAGAGAATAGGGTTGTTGAAGAGTTTATCAATGGACTTCATGTGCATGTTCGTCTGCTTTTGGTTAGACGACATGTAAACGATTTGGTAAGGGGCTGGCTGAAAAATAAGATTCCATGCAACCCAAGAATGCATGAAAACAGATTTACCGTGTCCACGACTACAGATGATTACATTACGATTGCTTTTATCCATAAGTGATAGCCACTCTAGTTGGTGGCTTGTCATTTGGAAACCTAGAACATGCTCAAAAAAATACGCAAATGATTTTTGCGAGAGCGTCAAATCCATTTGATGCTCTAGGTTGAATTGGGTTATTTCCATTAGGATTCCTCCTGTTCGTGTTCGGGTGAATAATAAACTGGTAGGGAACTATTTCTTCTTAATCTATTATACATTTTTTCATGAAATCTATATAACTCTTTATTATTCCTTTTTGCTCTTGATGCCATACGACCATGATATTCCCTTTTGTTTTTATCATCCATATTATCGTATTCTTCCTTTGTGTTTTCCAAACCCATAGTAGATTCTCCGCCGTATTTAGGAGAGGGAAATACTGGTTGATTATTCTCTCTAAGCAGCCTATTATACATTCTGCCGTGAAATATTTTATCTATTCCCTGCCTTCTCATAGCCTGATGATAATTTATCTTTTGCTTATCTGTTAGATTATTATAGGCTTCTAGTGATAATTCTAC
>VTLG01016926.1_pt1 | contig 14726 bp, 23 predicted proteins | sample 4694571 | NCBI WGS metagenome assembly VTLG01 (sample SAMN12604809, study PRJNA352737) | marine metagenome | biome: ENVO:00000447; feature: ENVO:00000209|ENVO:00000569|ENVO:01000036; material: ENVO:00002151; isolation source: viral sequences binned using virsorter ...
CTTTTAGCGATATTAAGACCATTCTCAAAACCCGTATGTTCTATCCTACGTTTATCACGGGTCTTTCTGGGAATGGAAAAACCTTTGGAGTCGAACAAGCTTGTGCTCAACTCAAGCGAGAACTGATTCGTGTCAACATCACAATCGAAACCGACGAAGATGACCTTATTGGTGGCTTTCGCCTTGTTGATGGTAACACTGTATGGCATAATGGACCAGTTATCGAAGCACTGGAAAGGGGAGCTGTCCTCCTTTTAGATGAGATAGATTTAGCATCCAATAAGATTCTTTGCTTACAACCTATCCTTGAGGGTAAGGGTATCTTCCTCAAGAAGATTGGTAGGTTTGTTTCTCCTGCAAAGGGATTTAATGTGGTTGCAACTGCTAATACTAAAGGTAAGGGATCCGATGATGGAAGATTCATAGGAACTAATGTTCTTAATGAAGCATTCCTGGAGAGATTCCCTGTAACCTTTGAGCAAGACTATCCATCACCTTCTATAGAGACAAAGATCTTAGGAAGAGTTGCATCAACTCTTGGTGTAACTGATACTAATTTCTGTAAAAGATTAGTAGATTGGGGTGACATTATTCGTAAAACATTCTATGATGGTGGTATAGAAGAGATTATTAGTACTCGTCGTCTTGTTCACATTTTACGTGCTTATTCTATTTTTAATGATAAAATGAAAGCAATTAGTGTTTGTGTAAATCGTTTTGATGATGAAACTAAGCAAGCATTTCTTGAGTTGTATGACAAGGTAGATGCTGATGTTGAACTTCCCGTTGACCAAGTAGAGGAGGGGTGATATAATGGTAAATGCATGGAGTTTACTTTGGTCAGAAATTAATGGTACTATGGATGAGGATTATCCTATTATGAATAAAAATGATGATATAACGATTGTGGGAGGTGGTAGTAGTGATACTATTACCTTTACTGGAATGAGCACTGCAATAGGTGCAGCAGATACTATTAATATAGGATCTCCTATTTTTGGTTCTGCTTCACCAGATACTATTGATTTTGGAGGATCACATGTAAGGGGTGGAATGGGTGATGATCACATTTCATTTAATGTTGATTTGGATTACACTGGTCTTGCTAATACTGCTTATGATGATAATAAGTATTATGCTGATGGAGTTAATCCTTATGCTACCAAACCAAAACCAGATCTAACGGATGGGTCTACTCAGAAGTATCAGGAAGATAAAGGTATTGCAGATCTTAAATCCTATGTTGCTTCTACCTATAAGGGACATTATACTAATGAAAACTCTGATGTTCAGACACTGGATCTTATTCATTCTGTAGGTGATGCAGAATCTTTCTGTCGTTCTAATGCACTTAAGTATTTGAGTCGATACGACAAGAAGGGATCAGCAAAGAATGATATACTAAAAGCAATGCATTATTGTTTACTTCTTTATTACTTCAGCGGCAACACTCAAGAACCTGATTACACTAACACTCGTTATGAAACTTTCTGATAATACTATTAATTTACTAAAGAATTTTAAAGAGATTAATCAATCCATTCTCTTTAAGAAGGGTAATAAACTTCGTACTATTTCAGTAATGAAGAATATTCTTGCTGAGGCTACAGTAGCAGAAGACTTTCCTAAGGATTTTGGTATCTATGATCTTAGTCAGTTTATTAATGGAATAGAGTTACATAAACCTAGTAGTCCTGAATTTGATTTTGAGAATGATAATCATGTGGTTATTAAAGAAGGTAGATCACGTTCTAAGTATTTCTTTGCAGATCCTAATGTAATTATTACTCCACCAGAGAAGGCTATTGATCTTCCTAGTGAAGATGTAACATTTACTTTAAGTACTGATCAATTGGATAAGTTACTTAAAGCAGCAGCAATATATCAACTTCCGGATTTGGCAGTAGTTGGTGGAGATGGTGTTGTTAAGATTGTTGTTAGAGATAAGAAGAATGATACTTCTAATACCTATTCTGTAAATGTTGGAGAGACGGATGCAGTATTCTCCTTTAACTTTAAGGTTGAGAATATTAAAATTCTTCCTGGCACTTATGATGTAGTAGTATCTCAGAAACTTCTTTCTAGGTTTACTAGTAAGAGTTTAGATTTGATCTATTATATTGCATTAGAACCTGATTCTACATTCGGATGAAACGTAAAATAGATCCATCTGAATATATGCAAGATGGGTGGGATAGTTCTCCAGGTACTGTCCACCCATATAAAAGAGGATCCCTTCATAATAAAGTAGGGATGTGGATTATGTGGACATATTATGTTTTGTTTACATTTATGGTTGTGAGGTTAATATGGGTACTCAATACCAGGTAGGAGGCAAGAAATTTGATGATTGGACAGCAGCTCAAGATGCAGCGGTTCATTTATTAGAGAGTGGACATGAGTACGTAGAAATATTACAATGGGATGAGGAAGATCAGACTTGGGGATTACTCCAAGAATTAAATTTAGAGAGAGGGATTATGCCACCTTCTGGAGGTTGGAATACAAATTCTCTCGCACCATACTATGTGAGATTGAGAAATTATGAGGGATGAGTTTCTTTGGGTTGAGAAATATAGACCCAAGACTATTGAGGATTGTATTCTTCCAGAGGCAACCAAGAAGACCTTTCTTGATTTCCTAGATAAAGGAGAAGTTCCCAATCTTCTTCTTGCTGGTCCTGCTGGATGTGGCAAGACAACAGTTGCGAAAGCATTATGTAATCAATTAGGAGTAGATGTTTATGTCATCAATGGATCTGATGAAGGAAGGTTTCTTGATACCGTTAGGAATAATGCCAAGAACTTCGCCTCTACCGTCTCTCTTAGCAGCGAGTCGAAGCATAAAGTCATCATCATCGACGAAGCAGACAATACCACTCCCGACGTACAGCTCCTTCTTAGAGCGAGTATTGAGGAGTTCTCCGGAAACTGTAGATTCATTTTTACCTGCAATTACAAAAACAAAATCATTGAACCCCTCCATAGCAGATGCGCCGTCATTGATTTCGCAATTAAAGGAAAGCAGAAACAAGAGATCGCAACACGCTTTTTCAAGCGTCTTAACTGGATCTTGGACAACGAACGGATTCAAAGTGATAAGAAAGTCATCGCAGAACTCATCAACAAACACTTCCCAGACTGGAGAAGAGTCCTAAATGAATGTCAGAGATATTCGGTTAGTGGAAAGATAGATAGTGGAATTCTTGCACATTTTTCAGAAGTTAAAGTAGATGATCTCATTAAAACGCTCAAAGAAAAGAACTTTCCGGAAGTACGTAAATGGTGTGTCAATAACCTGGACAATGATCCTGGGGTGTTACTTCGTCTTATTTACGATTCTCTTTCCGGGTCCTTGGTTCCTACTTCCATCCCTGCTGCTGTGCTTATTCTTGCTAAGTATCAGTACCAAATTGCCTTCGTAGCAGATCAAGAAATAAATTTACTTGCCTGTCTTACAGAGATTATGGTAGAGTGTGAATTTAAATGAATGGAGATTAGAGAGAATTATGAGATTATAGTAGAGAAGCATCCTTACTCCGAATCTTTAAATAAAAAACTTATGGGGGATATTAAAGATTTTTATTTTTATTCTCCTGAAGAAAATGGATTACCTACTAATGTTATAGCAACTCAGCATAATGTTAAATCTGAGGAAAAAACAAAGAGTATACAATTGATTGAGAATTGGGTTAGTTCTCTTTTAGAGAGAAGTAATTCTAGTTTTTTATCAGCACCTAAAGAGCATGGTGCAAGATTTAATATGAATATATGGTTTGCAAAATATAATAAAGGGGACTATACTTTAAATCATCGTCATATGGATTATGCACAATATGCTTTTGTTTATTTTGTAAATTGTCCTAAAGGATCTTCTCCATTGGTTTTTACTACTAGTGGTAAGAAAATAAAAGCAGAAGAAGGAAAGATTGTAATTTTTCCTCCTCAACTTTACCATCATGTGCCAAAAAACAAATGTGATGATAGAATCACTTTATCTGGTAATGTAGGGATGGTAGAACCTCATGATTGAGAAGTATATTATACTCTCATTACTCTATCTTGAATGGTTTATCCAGAAACTTCTTTGTTTACCTTACAAACTCTATATTAAATTTTCCTATTGGAATTTTAATAGGACTTTAGATCAGAGAAACATTGAACTTGCTAAAAAAACACCTTTAAAAAATGACTGAAGAATTTTATAGAGTGGTAGCACACACTCCCACCCGTGATCCTTATCCTGTATATAAGTTCTATAATGAACCAGAAGATTGGTCATGCAATGGAACTGTTAAGATCTCTTGCAAAGATGGTAGGGTTAATGTTACAATATTTGAGAAAGATTCCATCAAGATTCATAAGTTAGAAGTTCATTCTGATGATGGTCCTGTTGGTGCAAGACTTACTGAACAATTAGAACATCCAGAGAGACCATGACTAAAGACAAGAAAAGACATCAGGTTAAATCCCAATGGTATTATATCTTTTGGGGAACCTGTACTGTAGCAGTATGTGCTGGACAGTTATTTGTAGGAAATGGTTTCCGTAGAATGGCAGAAAGTTTTGAGAAGGTATTAGATGCTCCTATTCATTTAGATTTTGGTATTCCTCGTCGTCATCCTATGATGGCTCCGGACGCATGGGAAGAAGAAGGTTTATATCATCCTACAGATCCTCCTCAAAGGATATATTGATGACTGAAGAAGAACTGGAAAAGGAACGATGGATTGATGATGACTATGCAGTTGTTAGTCAGTATTATACTGCAAGGAGAATGTATCCTACTATGCCTTTCTATCTTCAAGATGAAAATGGACAGACATTTGTATTTGGATTGGATTTAATATATCAATACATTGGAAATATAAACCATTATCCTGATTGGTGATGAAAGATACTCGTAAAGCATTAAAGACTCCTCTACGCTATCCTGGAGGTAAGTCTCGTGCATGTGTGAAGATGGATACTTATTTCCCAGATCTTCGTAGTTATACGGAGTTTAGGGAACCTTTTCTTGGTGGTGGTAGTGTAGCAATTCATGTATCAAAGAAGTATCCTCATCTTAAGATTACCGTTAATGATCTTTATGAACCTCTTATTAATTTTTGGGTACAGTTACAAACATTTGGAAATGAATTAACCAAAATTATAAAGGATTATAAATCCTCTCATCCTGATCCAGAAACAGCAAGGGAACTTTTTGTTAATTCTAAAGAGGTAATTAATGATAGAAGCATTGATGACTTAGAACGTGCTGCAGCATTTTATATTGTTAATAAGTGTTCATTCAGTGGACTTACTGAGAGTTCATCATTCTCTCAACAGGCATCTATTTCTAATTTTTCTATGAGAGGAATTGAGAAGTTACCTGGTTATTCGGATATAATTTCTCATTGGCATATCAATCAGTATTCTTATGAACATCTGATGAATAATGATATTCATGATGGTCTTTTTATGTACTTAGATCCTCCTTATGATATTAAGGATAACCTATATGGAAAGAAGGGATCTATGCATAAGGGATTTGATCATGATAAGTTTGCAGAGGATTGTGATGCACATAAGATTGATATGATGATTAGTTATAATTCAGATCAATTAGTTAAGGATAGGTTTAAGAATTGGAATGCTGCTGAGTTTAATTTGACTTATACAATGCGTTCTGTGGGTGAGTATATGAGAGATCAGAAGGAAAGAAAGGAGTTACTTTTAATGAATTATGGTAACAAGCCAAAGATTCAGTTGACGTTTGATGGATGTTATAAGTATAATAGACTAAAGAAAGAAGGTCTTGTTGATGACGCTGCGTGAAAAATTAGATAACCTTCGTGGTCGAAATAACTATTATGAGAATATAGTCTTTTATTCTTATAAGAAAAGTCCTCATGATCATATTAATGAACATGAGATAAAACGTTTAGAACATAGCATTTCTTCACTTAGAGAATTTAACAATGAAATATCTGTTTATTTGTTTTGTGATGACCCTTCTCTTATTCCCTCTAATTTCTCTACTGACTATAGGGTAGTAGTTGAGCAATTTGAGGAAGGGTTTGATCATAGTATGTTAAGTGCCTGGTCAATTCATAGATGGTATAATCTAAAGTATTTTGCCGAAGAATCTTGCAACCTTCTTTACTTAGACTCTGATACAATTTTCTATAATGATGTACAGTATCTTTTTGATACTTATTGTAGATATGATGTTTATGGTAGAGAGGAGTTTGGATTTAGGTTTGATCCTAATACGGGTGGTGGTAAGAATATAAGAGAGCAATTAGATACTGTTGATGCATGTATCTATGATCTAGGAGGCAAGGTAGAGATTCATAAGTATTGTTGTGGAGTGATGCTCCTTAATAATAATCTTCATCGAAGGATAATTGGGTGTTTAGATGAACTGACTGATTTGATGGAGCAGTTTAAGCAGAGAGAACACTTCATGCCCATTCCCAATCCTCGTATAGTAGATCAATATGCGGTATGGATTATATTGAGTCGCTTAGAAGTTTCAGGTGGGTTGCTGGCGGTTCAGGATGTCACTCAGGGGTATGTAGAAGAGAAGCACAAGGAGTTCTTTAATCCTATTGTTCTTCACTATACAACAAAGGGAGAACAAGAACTTGCTAAATTCGATGATAGGTTTAATAATCTATTGAGGGATGTAGATGAGTTGGGTGAAGAGATCGATCCCTATATTTTGATATGACAGAGTTAAAAGATTGGTTAAATTCCATTAATTTTACCAAAGAAAATTTAATGGAAGATCCTTCTACTGTAAAGGATTATCCTCCATACATTGTTAATCGTTGTTTATCAGGTCATCTTGATTGTGTGATGTTTGCTAATGAGATGAATAAGTATCCTAATTTAGATAAAGACATGCAATATAATTTTTATCTAAATACTCTTAGGAAAAAGAAGAGATTTTCGCCCTGGCTCCGTAAGGATAAAGTCACGGACCTCCAAAGTGTGAAACAATACTATGGTTATAGTAATGAGAAAGCATCTCAAGCACTGAAAATTTTATCAAAACAACAACTGGATTACATTAAACAACGACTTGATACTGGAGGAATAAAATGACTACTTCTACGGTAGAACCTGAAGTAAGTTGGTCTCAAGACCAAATGGTTGAGGTGACTCTTAACGAACCAGATGATTTTTTAAAGGTTCGTGAGACTTTAACAAGAATTGGTGTAGCGTCTAGAAAAGAAAAAAAACTCTATCAATCATGCCATATCTTGCATAAGCAAGGTAGGTATTATATTGTTCATTTTAAGGAGTTATTTGCACTTGATGGGAAACATGCTAATCTCACATCTAATGACGTACAGCGTCGTAATAGGATTGCTCGCTTACTTGCTGATTGGGGACTTATTTCAGTGGTAAAACCAGATTCGGTATCTGATATTGCACCTTTAAATCAAATTAAGGTTCTTTCTTATAAAGATAAAGGTGATTGGATTTTAGAACAGAAGTATAATATTGGTAAGAAAGGAAAAACACAGGAGGAATAATGGTTAACACTATATTATTGATTCTTTTAGTGATCGTTAACTACTCAAATTTTTATCTTACTCATATTCATGGTAGGAAACCGAAACGATTAAGTCGGAAACCATCACCTCGTTTTCTAAGTGATCGTGTATAATTAGTTATGTCGCCGTAAGGGACATCACAACACAAACTCGCTTAGTAAAGGAGCTACAATCATGGGCACATTAGCCAGGTATCATGCTGCACATCTTCCAGAATTGCTGGAGAAGATTAGTAAGAACAGCATAGGAATGGACGATTATTTGAATCGTTTTTGGGATCTCGACACTACTTCCAATTACCCACCCTACAATATTGTACAGGTAAATAATGTCGAATCGAGACTTGAGATCGCCCTTGCGGGGTTTAAGAAAGATGAAGTATCCGTCTATACGGAGTTTGGAAAATTATATGTGGAAGGCAAAAAAGAAAAATCAGAAGATGTTGGAGAATTTGTCCATAAAGGACTGGCCCAACGGTCTTTCACTAGGGTCTGGTCGATCTCAGATGATACCGAAGTACGAGGAGTCAGATTCGATGACGGATTACTGGTTGTAGAACTAGGAAAGATCGTTCCTGAACATCATACTCGTAAGGACTATCTATAAATATAGATGAGTTCGAGATGGAGAGGACCTTTACGGTCCTCTTTTTTTATGTTACAATATTAAAGAGGTAAATTAAAATCATGGCAGATCCGTATCCAGCATTAGGTAGCGATTATCGACCAAAAATTGAGACCTATACAACTAATAGAGGGTTAACTCTAACAGCAGAAGAAGTAGTAGCATTAAGAAATATACTTTCTCATATTCCTGATCCGAGTAAGGAAGTAGTTTCCATATATGATAAGGTAAAACTACTATGACTATTAAATTATGTCTTCTTAAATCTGGAGAGGACATCATTGCAGATGTCAGTGAGATGAATGTAGGAAATGAAGAAGAGAGAAGTGTTGTTGGATATTTCTTAGATAGACCTTGTGTTGTTAAGATGCGAGATCCTAATCTTCTTAATGAGGATGGACCTAAGAAACAATCAGGATTTCAAGTTTCTCTCTTTCCATGGATTCCTCTTTCTGCAGAAACTAGGATTCCTATTCCTGCTGACTGGTTGGTTACTATGGTAGAACCAGCATATAAACTTAAAGAAATGTACGTAGAGGACATTGTAAATTATGGAAATCAAAGTAATAGCACTAACGACGACTCAGCAAGTTCTGATAAGTCAGATTGAGGAGATTCCTGCGGCTGTTCCAGGAGAACCTGATTGTAAATTAATAAATCCTTTTTGGGTTAATCCTTTAGAAGGGAATATTACTCTAGAACCATTTTTAAATAATGTTACTAGAGAGGATGAATTCATGATGAGTTCTGATAAGATACTTACGTTGGCAGAACCCACTCCAACCCTACTTGAAAAATACCAAGACCTTACTGACGAATGAAATTTTATACCAATGTCCAACTAATCGGGAATCAATTCCTGGTGAGAGGGGTTGATGGTGGAAGGAGATATGAGCATAGGGATGAATTTTTTCCTACTTTATTTGTTAAGTCTAAGAAAACGTCTAAATATAAAACGTTGAGTGGAGAAGCAGTTGAATCTATTAATCCAGGAACGGTCAGAGATTGTAGGGACTTCTATAAGAAATATGAGGATGTGGAGGGATTTGAGATATATGGCAATGATCGCTACATTTACCAATACATATCAGAGAAATATCCCGAAGATGAGATTAAGTTTGACATCAGTAAGATTAAACTTGTTACTCTGGATATTGAAGTTGCGTCTGAGCAAGGGTTCCCTGATGTTGAATCGTGTGAGGAAGAGATCCTTGCTATTAGTATACAGGACTATACAACAAAGCAGATCATCACTTGGGGAGTTAAGCCGTTTCAGAATAATCGTAAGGACGTAACATATCATCACTGCCCTACTGAATATGAACTGCTAAATCATTTTATTAGTTATTGGATGCAAGATGTTCCAGATGTGATTACTGGATGGAACATACAGTTATATGATATACCATATATTTGCAAGCGTTTGAGAAGGGTGCTTGGTGAGAAGTTGATGAAGAGATTCTCTCCTTGGGGACTGGTAAGTGAAGGAGAGATTCATCTTATGGGAAGAACCCATACAACTTTTGATGTTGGTGGTGTAACACAGTTAGATTATCTTGATCTTTATAAGAAGTTTACTTATAAGGCACAGGAGTCTTATAGGTTGGATTATATTGCTAGTGTAGAACTTGGACAGAAGAAGTTAGATCACAGTGAGTTTGATACATTTAAGGACTTCTACACAAAGGGTTGGCAAAAGTTCGTAGAGTATAATATAATTGACGTGGAACTTGTTGACCGTCTGGAAGACAAGATGAAGTTGATTGAGTTGGCATTAACTATGGCATATGATGCTAAGGTTAATTATAATGATGTCTTCTATCAGGTGCGGATGTGGGATACCATAATCTATAATTATCTGAAGAAAAGGAATATTGTAATTCCGCCAAAGAACAGATCACAAAAAAACGAGAAATACGCAGGTGCTTATGTCAAGGAACCGAAACCAGGACGCTATGATTGGGTTGTCTCTTTTGACCTTAATAGCCTGTATCCTCATCTTATTATGCAATATAATATCAGTCCGGAAACCCTCCGGGAGACTAGATGTCCCGGTGCAAGCGTTGAGAGGTTTTTAAATCAAGAGGTTGATATAACTGAGGATTATGCAACGTGTGCTAATGGAGCACAGTATAGGAAGGATGTGCGTGGATTTCTTCCAGAGTTGATGGACAAGATGTATGGGGATAGGGTAATATTTAAGAAGAGGATGATTCAAGCAAAGAAGGATTATGAGAAGACCCCCAGTAAAGCATTGGAAAAGGAAATTGCAAGATGCAACAACATCCAAATGGCGAAGAAGATCTCTCTTAATAGTGCTTATGGTGCTATCGGCAATCAGTACTTCAGGTATTATAAATTAGCAAACGCTGAAGCGATTACCTTGTCTGGTCAGGTATCCATTCGTTGGATAGAGAATAGAATGAACCAGAAGATTAATAAAATTTTAAAAACTGAGGATGTTGACTATGTTATTGCTTCTGATACTGATTCCATTTATCTTAATTTGGGTCCTTTGGTCGAAACTGTATACAAGGGCAGAGAGAAAACTAATGAAGGCGTTGTCACGTTCCTTAATAAGGTCTGTGAAGTGGAATTTGAGCCTTTTATTGAAAGTTCTTACCAAGAATTGGCCGACTACGTAAATGCCTATGACCAGAAGATGGTTATGGCAAGAGAGAATATTGCTGACCGTGGTATATGGACTGCTAAGAAAAGATATATTCTAAACGTATGGGATAGTGAGGGAGTTAGGTATGAAGAACCTAAGTTAAAGATGATGGGTATTGAGGCAGTTAAATCCTCAACACCTGCACCATGTAGGGCGATGATTAAGGATGCACTAAAGATAATGATGAATGGAACTGAGGATGAAGTAATTGATTTTATTGATCAATCACGTAAGAAATTTAAAACCTTACCGCCTGAAGAGATATCATTCCCACGATCAGCATCTAATGTTACCAAGTATCAAGCACATTCTACAATATATGCAAAAGGAACTCCTATACATATACGGGGTGCATTGTTATACAACCATTATGTGAAGCAGCATAAGTTGGATAATAAGTACTCTCTCATCCAAAATGGTGAAAAGATCAAGTTCTGCTACCTGAAGAAACCGAATGTTATTCATGAGAATATCATTTCTTTCATTCAGGATTTTCCGCATGAGATTGGTCTTGACAAGTATGTCGATTACGACTTACAATTTGATAAATCTTTCTTGGAGCCACTCAAAATCATTCTTGATGCAATTGGGTGGAATGTCGAAAAAACTGTAAACCTAGAGCTCTTTTTTACTTAGATGGACTTACCGATCAACGACCAGGATTTAGATACAATAGTTAAAGCCCTCGCCTTAGGTGGGGATGCTAGACTATATCATCTATTAAAAGAGGTAAGGGAGGTAAGAGCGAAGGATCCAAATGGACCCTATAAGAGAACACTTAGAGAGAAAGGAATTGTGATTTAATGTATGTCTTTGAAATTTTTATCATTTAAAAATTTTTGTCAACCCAATTTCATTGATAGGGTATGGATTAGTAAGTCTATCGAAAGAAATTATAAGAGCTGTGTTCTTGATCCGACTGATCATAATTTTTCTATAAAGGATGATCATACTTTATTTTTTTCTAAGTTCATAATTTTTCTATAAAGGATGATCATACTTTATTTTTTTCTAAGTTATATGATAAGTATTTAAAACTTTGTTGTGAACTGTTTGGGAATTTTGATTTATCCGATAGAAATAAAACAACTTGTTGGTGTTATAGAAGCTCTAAAGGGAACTCTGTATCTGTATGGCATAATCATTTTGACACTTCTACTATAAATGGTGTATACTATTACCAGGTAGATGGTGATGGGATTGAATTTAGGGATCATTCCCAAAAACAAGAATATATACCGGAACAAGGTGAATTGATTATTTTTCCAAATTATTTGTTTCATAGACCTTGTGTTGCTAATTCAACTAGGAATCGATATTCTATTAATATGGAAATATTAACTCAACAATCAGTACACGAATTATTTGAAAGATTAGATTATGGACTTTCTTAAAGACATAGTAAAAGAAATAGGTGATGACTACACCCAACTCGCAGCAGACATCGACGGAGAAGAAAGATACATCGACACTGGATCGTACATCTTTAATGGGCTTGTTAGCGGTTCCATTCATGGCGGCGTATCTAGTAATAAGATTACTGCCATTGCTGGTGAGTCTAGTACTGGGAAAACTTTTTTCTCGCTCGCAGTGGTTAAGAACTTCCTTGATTCTAATCCTGATGGGTATTGTCTCTATTTCGATACTGAATCTGCAGTTAATAAACCATTATTGGAATCTCGTGGGGTTGACTTAAATCGTACTGTTGTTGTTACTGAATCCGCAGTTAATAAACCATTATTGGAATCTCGTGGGGTTGACTTAAATCGTACTGTTGTTGTTAATGTAGTTACGATTGAGGAATTCCGTACCAAGGCACTTAAGGCAGTTGATAAATATCTCCAAATGCCCATAGATGAACGCAAGCCGTGTATGTTTGTGTTAGACTCTTTGGGAATGCTCTCAACAGAAAAAGAGATTAGAGACGCACTGGACGATAAACAAGTCCGTGATATGACCAAATCACAGTTGGTTAAAGGTGCGTTCAGAATGTTAACACTTAAACTTGCTCAAGCTAATGTCGCGCTCATCGTCACAAATCATACATATGATGTCATCGGAGCTTATGTTCCAACTAAAGAAATGGGAGGAGGTTCGGGACTCAAGTATGCAGCGAGTACAATCATTTATCTCGGAAAGAAAAAGGAGAAGGATGGAAAGGAAGTCGTCGGAAACATTATCAAAGCTAAGACAGCAAAGTCGCGTTTAAGTAAAGAGAATAAACAGGTTGAGATACGTCTTTACTACGATGAACGTGGTTTGGATAAGTATTATGGTCTCCTGGAATTAGGAGAGATTGGAGAACTGTGGAAGAATGTCGCAGGACGATATGAGATCCATGGAAAGAAGGTTTATGCCAAAGAGATCTATAAGAATCCAGAGAAGTACTTTACTCCTGAGGTATTGCAAGCATTAGATGAGATTGCACAAAAGGAGTTTAGTTATGGATCTTAAGATATATGGATGGGCGTAAATATTTTTTCTTATCAGGGTTACCTAGGTCTGGGACTACTTTACTTTCTTCACTTTTAAATCAAAATCCTGAGATAGGAGTATCAGCTAATAGTTTTTTAGCTGATCATCTTTATAATACTGCAATGTTAAATTTTGATGAGAGGTTGTCTAACTTCCCAGATCATAATTCATTGAATGATTTGATTTCATCTACTTTTGATTCTTATTATAAGAGTTGGCCTCAAAAATATATTATAGATAAAGGACCATGGGGAACACCTTCTAATTTAGGGTTATTAAAAGTATATCTTCAAAATGAAATTAAGATTGTTGTTACTGTTAGAGATATTGTAGAGTTGATTGCATCATGGATTCATCTTGATGCTGATAGATTAAGAGAGGAGTTGGATAAGGATATACAGAATAATCGTAGGTTTAATGAAAGTTATAAATCGGATATAGAACTTTTATGTGAAATAGTAACTCGACCAGATGGACAACTAGAACAATATCTTTTTTCTCTTCATCATTTATTAAAAGAAGAGAATAGACAATATCTTCATTTGGTGGAATATAAAGATCTAGTTCAATCTCCTGAACGAACTCTTAGAGGAGTATATAAATTTTTGGGTATTGATGTTTATAATCATGAATATAAGTTCATTAAACCTTTTACTGTTAATGGTGTCAAATATAAAGATGATACTCTTTATAGTAGAGGAATGCATGACATTAGACCAAAACTTAAGTTTCCAAATTATAAAGTAAAAGATGTTCTTCCAGATTATTTAATTAAACGTTATTCGGGTCGTGAGTTTTGGCGATGAAAAATATAAAGATATTAAAAAAAGGAATAGATGTAAGTAAAGTACTTAAACAACTTGAGCAGTATTCTGATGATTGGTATATTCAGAGGAAGGGTACTGATACTCTATTAGAAAGAGGATATGCCGATATAGAAGTTGGGAATTTACAGCTTATAATGGGAGCAATAACTAAGAAAGAAGATTTTGTAGGAGATTCTGAATTAAGTAGACCTACTAAGGCATACCAAAGACATACAGAAGTTATAAAAATTATAAACCAGGAGTTTCCTGGAAGGGATATTCATCGATGTGGATTTTTGTCTCTTCCGATTGATGGGTATGTTGGTGCTCATATTGATGAAGGAACATATTATAAAACTAGGGATAGATATCATCTTTCTATTGGAGGACAATATCAATATTTTGTTGGAAATGAAAGTGCTATAGTTGACGCGGGGACACTTTTCTGGTTTAATAATAAGATGCCACATGGTGCTGTGAATCTTGGCGATGAGACCAGGATAACCTTTGTATTTGATATGCCACATGGACAAGGTTGAATTTCTAATACTAAGAAATCTTATTCATAATGAGGAGTATATCCGTAAGGTTATTCCTTTTATTA
>VTLG01008685.1_pt1 | contig 14723 bp, 6 predicted proteins | sample 4694571 | NCBI WGS metagenome assembly VTLG01 (sample SAMN12604809, study PRJNA352737) | marine metagenome | biome: ENVO:00000447; feature: ENVO:00000209|ENVO:00000569|ENVO:01000036; material: ENVO:00002151; isolation source: viral sequences binned using virsorter ...
CATATCCTCTTGATTTTAGAGGAATGTTAGTTGATGGTTCAAAAACTTATCCCTGTTTAGCTGATGATTATCCGTATAAATCTATGAGATTTTTTAATTGTATCGTTACTGAAATGAATACGATTAATTCTAGACTTTATCAGGGTACAGTAAGGGCAACATTTGAGCTATTTAACTAATAATGGTGTATATTTTTTTGATACAACCTTTTTTGTGTTTACTAAATTAGGAGAGTTTAAATGGCAAATAGAATATTCTATGCAGTTCAACAGGTTGCGATTGGCAATACTGCTGGCACATACCAAGTTGTGAAGGGTGTGCAGTCAGTGTCCATGACAACCACTTTTAACTTGGAACAGGCGTTTCAGCTTGGACAGTTAGAAATCTATGAAAATATTGAAGGTGTGCCTTCCGTTGAAATGACTATCAATCGTCTTATTGACGGAACAGCATTAGCATATGTTTTAGCGGCTGGTGGTTATGCAAAAGCCAATGATATTAACTTGGCATCAACGAATGAGTTCACTGCCCGTCTTGGTATTTGGGATGAGGCTAATGATTCTTTTGCTGGTGCAACTAATAGCAATCCAGTTAATCAGGTTAGTATTAGTGGTGCATTTATCTCTAATATAAGTTATACTCTTGGAGTAGATGGTAACTTTACTGAAGAGTTAGGTATTACTGCTACAGATAAAGCTTGGTATGCTGATTGTGATGCTGCTTCTAGTTGGGCAGATAGTTATACTGCTGCTGCAAGTGATTTGGAGAATGACGTTCCAGATTTTGCTGGTGGTGTACAAAGAAGACAATACTTTGATACTACTTCAACTGTTCCCAGCGTTATCCCAGAAGGTAAGAATAGATTACAATCTGTTTCAATTTCTGCTGACTTTGGTAGAGAAGATCTTTTTGAACTTGGTAAAAAGGGTCCATTTGCTAAAGTTGCAACTTTCCCACTTGAGGTTACTTGCTCTATCGAAGTTATCTCTTCCGGTGGTGACTTAGTTAGTGCTGCTGCTGAAGGCTGTGCAACTGGTCTTACTCAGTGTGATGTTAATAATAATTTATCTGATGAAACTATTTTGATTAAACTTTGCGATGGCACTCAGATTGACCTTGGAACTAAGAACAAACTTTCCTCTGTTTCATACGGAGGAGGTGACGCTGGTGGTGGTAATGTAACAACTACTTTTGATTTTATTACTTTTAATAAACTCGCAGTGTCTGGAACGGGTACGGTAAGTATCTAATTTAAAGACTAATTATAGGGGTTATGATGACGATAACCCCTTTTTTAGTCAGTAACAAGCGATAGCCCTGACAAGCAATATCACCCAAATTGGGCGAGTAAGTTACTGACATTTTTAGGATTTTTAGGGATTGTTTTATGGACTCTCAGAGAAAAGAAAAAATAATATATGATATAATAGTTGGCGTTAAATATTTTTATTTAGATGGCAACGAGTACAGATTTGTTCCGAATGGCAAGTTTGATATATATCATTCTAATATATTATATTATAAATTTATGCATGATCATAAATATGATGGTTTAATGACCATCGAAGATCAAGTTAAATATCTAAATCATTTTCAGTTATGGACTTTTAAAAATACTGAAGAGTTAAAGTCCCTTGAAAAAAATCTTGAGAGTATGAAGCTAGACCTGTTCTTAAATAGAATCAATGTGTCTTATACTAATAAACTGAGGAAAAAAATATCTTCAGTTAAGACCGGTATTTTAAGATCGCACATAAATAAAAATAAATTCTTAGATGAAACTCTGGAGCATCACGCATCTGAGATAAAAGAGAAATTTCTAATATGCATGTCTATCAGGGACAGTAAGGGTAAGAAAATTTGCAATAGAAATAATTTTTTAGATATTGATAATAGATTTATACAAATTCATAATGACATTGCTAATAAAGAGACAGTAACTGTTAATGAATTTAGGGAGATAGCAAGAACACAACCTTTTCGAGGTATGTGGAATCATGGTAAGTATAGAGTTTTTGACAGAAAAATATCTGAATTGACCAAGTATCAAAAAGTGCTATCATCTTATTCTGTTATGTACGACAATGTTTTTAAAAGTGTAGAATGTCCTACTGATGATGTAATTAATGATGATGACATGTTAGATGGTTGGTTTATACAGCAAAGTAGGGAGCAAGAAGAGAGAAAGAAAGAAAAAGAGGGTGAAAAAATGTTTGATAAATTCAAAGGTAAGGATGGTCAAGAATTATTTGTCATGTCTAGAGATAAACAAGAGGTTGATCAGATATATAATATGAATGACCAAAATACTCGTAATGTTATTAAATCTAGGAATCAACAAATAGAAAGAGAGAAGGTAGTTAAACATGGAAACTTAAGTGATGTAAAAATGGATTTACATATGCAAGCCACTCAGGAAATGAGACAAAACATGAGGAATAGAAGATGAATAATGAACAATACAAAGAAAACTCGAAAAAGAGACTTCTTAACAATATAAAGAAGAAGTTTGACACTACTATAATAGGAAGCCTAGCCGCTTTCGAGGAGGAGTTCGGATACTTATGGGGACATGGAAAACATTATTCTGAATTGACTGATCAAGAATCAGAGTTTAGAGATATGTGGAATGATGTTAGATCAAAGATTTTGGATAATGGAAATTTCAATTTGAGAAGTGCTCAGTCAGAAATTTCACAGTATACGCTTAGTTGGAATAGATATGTTACAAAGTTTAATTTTAGGAATCAAGGAGAATCAGAATGATGAATAAAGATAAGAGAAGAGTTTTTACAGTTAAGACTTTAGAAGATGATAAGATTGTAGATAAAGAGTTTGCAGTTATTCTTCCATCATTAAAAGTACAGAATGAGGCCTCTCGTTTAAGATCAAAGACTTTTCATAAATTATTAAAAGAAGGTGTTATCTTAAGAGAAGAGCTAGAAAAAATTATGAAGGAAAGAGGGACTTGGAATGAAGATATCAATTTAGAGTTTGAAAATTTAAAAAGAGAAGTTTTAGATGGAGAACTTGTGTTAAGCAAGGGTGGAATCAGTTTAACTGAGGCTAGAGACATCGCATTAAACATGAGGACAAAAAGAGAAAGGATGATTAATCTCTTGACAAATAAGTCTGATTTGGATAGTCAAACATGTGAAGGCTTAGCAGATCAGGAAAGGTTTAACTTTTTGTTTGTTAACTGTTTGGTGTATAATGATGATAGTAATACATTATATTATAAAAATTTAGATGAATATCTAGACAATGCTGACGATCCTGTGGCAGTTAAAGGTGCTACAGAATTTTACTATTTAATTAGTGATAGTAGTCCGGTAGATGATAATTTACCAGAAAACAAATTTTTGAAAGAATATGATTTTGTTGATGATAATTTAAGGTTAGTAGAACCATCAACTAATAGACTAATTAATGAAGATGGTCAATATATTGATGAACTCGGAAATTTGATTCAATATAATGATGATGGAAGTTATGATTATGTAGATATCAATGGTAATAAATTAGATATGATAACTGGATCATATGCTGTTGATGAGAAGAAACCTTTCTTAGATAACGATGGTAAACCTGTAGTAAAAACTAAGACTACTGTAAAGAAAAGAAGAACGAGAAAAACTAAAACATCAGAATCTGATGCTTAATGTTATATGTGGACAGTGACCGTGGATAGTACTAAATAACTGATTGGGTGTCTGCGGTCACTTTATGTTTATTTGGAGAAATAGATGGCTTTTAACATTAATGCACAGATAATATTATCTGGACCTAAAAATCTTAATAGCATTGCTAAACAAATTAGTAGTCAGTTAGGAAAGGCTACAAAAATTGATTTGAATATCGGTGGCTCCAAGCAAATGGCAGACATCGGTAAAAAGTTAGATGCTATTAATAAGAATTTTGGTAAATTAAATAGTAATCTAAAATCTACCAGAACATCTATCTCTGCACTTAATAGTTCTTTTAGTAAGTCTGCCAACTCAATTAATAATGTTGGAAGAGCACAGTCTAAGTTAGCGACTCAAACTGGAAGAACAAATACTGCACTAAAACAACAATCAGGTTTATTAGGTAATTTAACGGGTCGTTTTGGTAGTGTGGCAAAGCAGGCTATTGCTTTTGGTTTAATCTCAAGACCTATTTATGATGTGCAAAGGGCATTCTCTGCTGCTGTAAAAGATGCTGTGTCTTTTGAGAAAGAAATTGTTAAAATATCTCAGGTTACTGGTGCTAGTGTAAATGCACTATCTGGTCTTAAGGACGAGATAAATAGACTTGCCACATCTTTAGGTACTAGTGCAAACCAGTTAGCAGAAACCTCAAGAATTATTGCACAAACAGGTAGGAGTGCTGCTGAAATTCAACCTATTCTAGCAGCGTTAGCAAAGTCAACATTAGCACCTACATTTGGTAGCATTACAGATACCACCGAAGGATTAATCGCGGCATTAGGGCAATTTCAATTATCTGCTAGTCAATCAGAGGCAATTTTAGGTTCTTTGAATCAGGTGTCTAAACAGTTTGCTGTTGAAGCAGAAGATTTGATTTCTGTTGTGCGTAGAACGGGTGGTGTTTTTGCCCAAGCAGCAGGAGATAGTAAAGGCACGATTCAAGCATTGCAAGAATTGACTGCTATTTTTACTGCCGTTAGATCGACTACGAGAGAGTCTGCTGATACTATTGCCGCTGGTTTAAGAACTATTTTCTCTAGAATTCAGAGAAGATCTACTATTAGTTTCTTGAAGCAATTTGGGGTCGATTTAGAAGATGCACAGGGTAGATTTATTGGTATATTTCCAGCATTTGATCAATTATCTACAAAACTTGATGCATTAATCAAACAAGGCGATGCTCTTACTTTAAGTTCTATTGCTGAAGAACTTGGTGGTATCAGGCAAATTGGTAAATTGTTACCAGCGATTGCTGAATTCCAAAAGGCTAGAGATGCTTTTGATGCGGCACAAAGAGGTGCTGTTGCTGGACTAGAAGGGGATGTGGATAAAGGTCTACAAACTATTAGTAATCGAATTGATAGAGTTAAGCAATCATTTAGTGAACTCATTAGAACATTATTTGAGTCAGAAGGTTTTCAGGGTGCATTTAAAGGTTTACTTTCTACAACTGATAGTATTTTACAAACTATCACTAGCGTTGTTGATACTATTGAACCTATCTTGCCATTATTAACTGGTTTAGGTACTCTAAAACTTGGACAGGCTTTTGGCGGTTTTCTCTCAGGAGGAGGTTTAGGGAAAATTGGTAGTGCGGCAAGTACGGTTACTGGACAGGCAACTGCACAAGCAGCACAGCAAAATGTTCAAGCAACAAATCAAACAAATCAAATTTTAACTAGAATAAATACTCAGATTGCAAATCTTTTTAGTTCAATAAATTCTTCATCCACTCAAAGTGTAAATCAATTATCTAATTTAATTCAAATCAATAATACTGGCTTTAATACTCTTGCTAGGACATTGGCTACTAGACCTACGACTGTTCCTGTTGGTGGTTTCGGAGGTAGAAGAGCTTCTGGTGGTTCTATTCCTAAATTTGCCAATGGCGGTCCTGTATATGGTCCCTCTCATGCTGCTGGTGGAGTTATTGCTGAACTTGAAGGTGGGGAATATGTTTTACCTAGACTAAACAGGGGAACAGAGGCTGGTAATGTTAGAAGAGAATTGAAAAGAATAACTACTGTAAGTCCTTTCGACCCTAGAGCGGGAGCTTCAGTTAGAGGCAAAGGTTTGGATGATAGAACAACTTTAACTGTGTTAAAGAGCACTGAGGCAGCAGCAAGAAGAGCGGCAGATTTAGATCCGTTTGCTGGTGCATTTCTAAGACCGGGAGATATAAGATCTACGCTTATTGGTCAGAATGATCCTGCTGAAGTTGAGACAGAACTGAAAAAGAGTCCAAAATTCAAATCTACTCTTAAAGATTTTCCTCCCAGAAGTCCCGTTGGAAGTCAAGTCCGTAAGATTATAAAAACTTATACTTCAAAAAATAAATTTAAACTTACTGCTGGTTCTTTAACTACCCCATCATCTGAGAAATTAGAGGATCAAATTTTAAAAGGTGTTGTCGGTACAATTAAGGCAGGTTCACGACAGCTGCAGGATGAGTTGGGTATCAAAGGGGCAACTAATATAGCTTTAGCATTGAAAAGTGCTAATATTGATCAAGTTATTGGTAATATTTTTGAAAGTATTTTATCTTTTGCTGGAGTTCCTTTCAATCCATCAGATCCCGATCCACCTAATGCTCCAGTCGATTTCCCTAAAGGTCTTAGGTCTAAAATTGCTAGAAAATTTGGTTTACCCGCAGCAGTACCAACAGAAGCAAAAAGTAGTTTTACAGAAGGAAATTTGTCTACATTTAATCAAAAAATCAGAAAGTTTAACTTAGATGAGGCGAAACAAGAACTAGATGCCGTATTTGCTAATTTAGGCACAATAAAGCGAGCTGGCGGTGGAGAAATCCCTGTTAGAATTTCTAATGGCGAAATGGTGGTTACTGATCCAAGAGAAGTTGCTGCTAGAAAAGGTGAGTTACAAAGAATCAATAAACTTTCTACTGGCGGTTTTGCTTCTGGTACTATTGCTAGAGGACCGGGAACCGGAACATCTGATAGTATCTATACCACCTTACCTCAAGGTGCATTTGTTGTCAATGCTGCTTCTACTAAAAAGTATTTAGGATTAAGAAGAGGTGGGGGAGTCAAAAGATTTCAAGGCGGCGGTTTAAGTTTTGGTAATAATACTGCAACTTTTAAAAACCAAAGCCAAAATCAAGAACAAGTGCAGCAAGGATTATCAGATTTAAGTGGTGCTGCTTTTACTGCTACATTTGCTATTCAAAGTTTTGTTTCTTCTATAGAAGATGGTAAGGTTACTAGTGGCGAATTGTTTAATATATTACTTTTAGTGGCACCTACTGTTGGTCAACTTGCTTCAAATTTTAAAGGCTTATCTGCTGGATTACAAAAATTTAATAAAGATTTAGCATTCTTTGGAAAAAGAAAAACTAATGAAAAAGGAGTGCCTATTTTAGAACCAGCGGGAACCGCTGCTGCTAGAAGAAAAGCAAGAGGTAGATTTGCGAAGGGTGCTGGTGTTGGATTAGGTCTTGCTGCTACATTTGCTGGAGAAAAAATTGGAGGAACTACAGGTGATACTATATCTGGTGCTGGTGCTGGTGCCGCTGCCGGTGCTTTACTTGGTCCTATAGGTGCTGGTGTTGGTGCATTAGTTGGGGGTATAGCTGCTTTAGAGTCTTCTATTCAAGAAGCAGCATTTAAAAAAGCATCTGAAGGTTTAAAGTTTAGTCTTGAGTCTAGTAAAAAATCTACTGATACACTTCAAAAAGCTATCATAGACAATACTGCCACTGCTGAATTGTTAGCATCTGCATTTGACAAGTCTGGAGATGTCACTACCGCTGCTGCTGGTAAAATAGCTGCTGATTTTAGTAAGGCTACAGGTGGTTTTCTTGGTGGAAATGAACCCGGAGCTTTAGGAAAAATTTCAGGTTTTTTTTCTGCCTCCACTGAAATACTTTTATCAGCTATTGAAAATACAAGTTTTGAAGGTATGAAAAAACAGGCTGAGAAGGAATTAGAAGAGGAAGGTCTTTTAAAATCGCTCTTCAATATAGGAACAAGAAGTCCGTTTGCAAGCATTCTTAATTTTGATGCGGCTAGAACTGAAGTTACTTCTAGAAAGTCTGATGCTGCACTTACTGCTGCTGTGGATACTCTAAACAAGACAGGTAATCAACAATTACAAACTCTTAGTACTGTTTTAGGTGGTAGGGGGGTCAATCTTGGTGGTGTTAAGGGCCGACAAGATTTTAGAGAGACATTGAAGGATGCAGACTTTGGAGATACTGAGATAAAACAAACTTTTGCAGCATTAGACGATGTTATTAAAGGTCTTATCCCAGAGTATCAGGCACAAATTGATGGATTAAAAGCCACCGGCAAGATTACTGAAGAACAAGCAAATTTAGGCAAGAGGTTACTATTTAGAATTGCTTCAGGTGAAACAGTTGATAAAAATACTGGGCAAAGTTTAGTCAATATATTAGAAGATAACTTTAGTGGTGTTATTGATGATGCTAATCTTACACAGCAAGCATTTTCCGCTTTAAAAGCAAGCACAATTGTTCAAAATCTTGAGACTAAAAAATTAACTAAAGAAATTAATGCATTTGGTATCGCTTTAGGTCAATTAAATAAAGATATTTCTTCTGCTATAAATAATTTTAATCAGTCGTTTGATAGGATAAAACAGATAGCAGAGGGTGGTTTTGCTAGTGCTAACACATTTGATCCATTTGAAAATGTTTCTTCTGCAACTCCACAACAACTTCAGGCTGGATTTGATAAATTAGCAGATGAGTTTGGAGTTCAAGTTAGTCCCTTACAAAAAGCACTTGTTACCTTTACTAATAGACAACCTGAAATCTTAAAACAGGCAGCACAAAACATTGCTGGGGGTCAAGGTACTGCTGAAGGTATTAAGAATGCCTTTACTCAAGTTACAGGTCTTGGTGGAGATTCCTTATTAAGTTCTCCAGCATTTCAAACAGTTATAGATAATCTAAGTGAATTAGGAAGAGATGAGGGTGCAGCTACAGTTTTGAAAAAACTTGAAAACGCATTAGCTACAGGAGATTTTAGCGAATTATCCACAGAAGTATCTAATATGGTTCAGGGATTCTCACAACTTATACAATCTACAAATGCACTTAGACAACAATTTGATGCGAATGTTGATTTTGAGATATCTTTACAGAGAAAAGAACTTTCTGCCAGACTTAAAAATGCTAAGAGAATACAATCATTTGATCCGTTTGGTCAGAGAAATGTTTTTGATGATTTAAATACTCAAGTTGGTTTAGCAAGTGGATCTTTTGGGGGTATTGGTGCTAGAACTTTTGGTGGTGTATCAGATCCCGATGTGTTACTAGCTAGAAGAGAAGAATTAAGAGCAAGAGAATCAACATTAAGTGCGGACCCTGCAAGAGATGAAGCAGCAAATGCAGAATTAAGAGATGTTAGAAAAGAACTTTCTGCTAATACAGACGCTCTTATATTATTAAAAGATGATACAAGCAGATTAGCAAAAATTAATCAGGATTTAGCAAGCATACAAGCTAAAAGATTGGCGGACAGGCAGAAAATTAGTAGAATAGCAACAGATGAAGGGGCAGCAGAAGAATTTTTTAGTGAGTTCCAAGCTATAAATAACATATTGAGTGGTCGTGCAATTACTTTAGAACAATCGGCACAAATTGCTAGTATGTCTACTGAGGAGTTAGCAGACAATATTCAGGCAATGACTGGCGTATCTAGGGAAGAGGCACTAAAGCAAGCAGAAGGTGCTCAGGCAAATACAGCTAGGGAACAGGCGCAACGTGTCTTAGAGAAACAAGGTGTAACTGAAGATAGTGCTGAAGGTCAGGCAATTATTAAACGATTTCAAACTGCGTTTACTCAAAGAGGTCAAACTGCTAAAGAGGTTAAATTGACCTCTCAGGGTAATACAATCATTGATTCTCAAAATGAAATCGAATTAAAATTAGCAACTGAAAATACAGAAAACGCCTTAAATGATTTAAATGCATCTTTTAAAACATTACAAGACCAAATTGATGCTGCTGTTTTAAGATTTCAAAATCTTAATAATAATATACCTCAAAATAATAATCAACCGGGAGGTCAACCGGGAGGTCAGGGTAATCAGGGGGGAGTGGCTTCAAGTACTCCTTCTGTTCCAGATACAGTGGCAATTACAAGTACAAATGATGTTAGCGTTAATGTTATGGGCATGGATACTGCTAATGAAACATTTAAAAATGAAGTATATGGTTCAGTAGCTGCACGATTTGATTCAATGAGAACAGATTCTAATGGAAGACCTCAAGACCCAAGTCTACAAGAATCTGCTGGTCAACTTGGGGCTTCTCCGTCAACATTTGTAACATAAAGGATAAGAAATGGCAAATACTGTTGTTATGAGTTATGGGGATTATAGTTTTAATCCAAGACCTCTAATTAGTTTTGATAAGCAGTTCATTAAGACGGATGCAGGATCTGGACTAGGAACATTGTATTCTATTCAATTAGAAGGATTTATATTACAGACAGGCACTTCTTTTTCTGTAGATAATACTTTTACTGAATTGTATGAATTAAAAGATGCCTTAGATGCTGATGGCAAAAGATTTCAAGTCACTTGTGATGGGACGCCTTTCATTGATTGTAGACCCAGAGTTACCTCATTTAATACAGATGATAGTTTTGGAGACAATTATACGAGATCTGCATCTTATCAAATATCTTTTGAGGTTGAGAGCTTATCTGGAGTAGATGAAACTATAAATGGATATGATCCACCCGCCTACATCAAATCGTTCGGAGAAAATTGGTCTGTAAACTTTGATGAAGACATCGGTTATGATAATGGTAATAGTGATCAAACTCCTATTATTATTAATGTTAATCACACAATGAATGCTCAAGGTCAGGCTATTTATGATGGTGGCACTAATGAAGCCGGAACTCTCAGAAAAGAAGCATGGGAAGAAGCAAGAGATTATTTACTAGACAAGACTGGATTTGATAATAATATATTAGAAATGTCTGGTTTATTGAATTTTGATGTCAATAATTATACTATAATAAATAGTAATAGAAGTGTTGATGTAGATAAGTCTGCTGGAACCGTCAATCTGGTAGAAAATTTTGTTGCTATTGAAACTGGTGCAGCGATACATGGATTAGCTAGAGAATCATATGATGTTAATGTAACTAAGACTATTGATGATGCACTAACAAGAGTTTCTGTGAATGGCAATATAGAAGGACTTGATGATTACAGTTATGGAAGTTCTCCGGGTGATTTTACTGTTACAACTCGCAAATTTGATAATGCTTCAGGATATTGGAATAATGTTCAAAATAAGATATATTATAGAGCAAACAATATATTCCAAAATTTAGCATCAGGTAACTTTGCTGCTTTAACACTAAATACAACACCTGTTTCAACTACTTTTGGTACTAATCAATCGAATGGGACTATCTCTTATACTTTTGAATTTAATGATAGACCAAGCAATTGTATTACTAATGCATTATCAGAAAATATAACAATTAATGATACTTTACCGGGGGATTTAATAGCACAACTAACAGTATTGGGAAGAGCTAATGGACCATTATTACAATCAATAGGAACGAAGTCTCCAGCACTGCAAAGAAATCTATCAATAGAAGCAGTTGTAGCACCATCCACCGGATGTACTGCGAGTTTGTTATTAGGGGCTAGACCTACCGGAGATGTATATACGATAATTTCTGCTATTGAAGCAGATTTAACTGGCTCTTATAGTCAAGTATTTAGAACTAGTGACTCATCATCATGGAATCCTAAAAATGGGAGGTTCTCTCAGAACGTCACATGGACTTATAGCGATTGTTAAAGGATAATATAAATGGCACAAAATAATTGTAGTCCTAGCAGTATATATGGAGATTTTGAACAGACATTGTTTTGTGGATGCTCTGTTATTGATTTTGCAGTCCAAGTAGGATGGAATGAGCAATCTAGTAGTTTAACAGTTAATATTGCTGAAGACCCTTGTACTGGCAATGTTAAAAAGTATTGGGACGAGACTTTAACTGCACGAACAACCACTAGTGCAGATCCCGGTTTTACATATCCCGATGTAGGTAGTCCTGCGTATTTTAGAGTTGCAGATTTTGAATATTGCGGAATTATTCAAAGTTGGACTCAAAAAAAGGGTGCAAATGGTAACCCTACGTTTAGTATTAAATTATCTGACCCTAGAGTTGTTTTAGATAGCGTTCAAATCATTGTTGATGACTATGTAAGTAGTGTTAATAATCTTTATAATTTAATAAATGTTTATGGATATTTAGAAGCTACTGATTTAGATTGCCCTACTGTCACCGTAAATGGTGTCGAGTTTGGTTCCCCTGCTGGTGGTTTTGGAGGATCAAGTGTTAACAGTAGAGGTATTCCTTGGAATAAGATCAAGGGTGCTTTAAATGTTTTAACTAGTGCTCAAACAAAAGTTACAAATCAATGGTCTCCTTATGGTAGAATTTTATACGTTGGTGCTAATCCTGCTAAAGATAGTTATGGAGTTATTGCTGCTGATGCAAGCGATACTAATCTTACTACACTATATGGAGCAAGTCAATATATTGCTGAGTATCTCATAGATACAACAGAATTACCAACTATTACAGATGACTATAGGATTAACGGTCCTTCTTTATCTTTTACTGATTTAATAAAGAAAGTTTGCACAGATTTTGGTCTAGATTATTATATAGAGTTAATTCCTGTAAATTATGGGGGTACTTTATATAAAGTTATTAAAGTAAGGACTGCTTCTAGGAGGAGTCAGCCATCTTTAAATGCTATCTCTACCTTTGTTAATAATGCTACTGGTGTCATAAATAATACTGTTGGTCGAGAGATTAGAAATGAGGCAACATCAGTATTCTTAGTGGGTGGCAAGGAACAGCAATTATATCAAACCCCGAATACTGGACTCATTGTGCCATATTTTGGAGTTGATTATAGCGGTGCTATGATTCAAGCTCAATACAATGCCACTAGTGGATGGACCCCTGCATTAGATATAGAGAGATTAAATTTATCTTTGACCACTCCTTTTACTGGAGATTATTCTGACTTAAAAGGTTTTGGATATTTAGATATTACTGAGAGAGAATTACAAATTGCTCTTTCAGAGGATACTACATATTTACAGACATATGCCACCTCTAATAATACAAAATTTGGAGAATATTTATCTGGTGTTTTGAGCATAGGGTCTGCTTTTGTAGACGTAAGTGGTGCTGCCATACCAGATTTTGCTGGGGACACATACATCCCCGGTGACTATGTAGGATCTTCTACTGTTAGTGTTTTAGATAGCAATCCAGCATTAAAAGATGACTATAAGAAGATCACTGAATATATTTCTCAGTTTGCCAAAGAATATTATGGTAGGCAGTTCTTAGTTGAAATTCCTTTTACATGTTATGAGTATAACGCTTCTGAAAGAACTTTCGTTTGGAGCGACGAACCATCTCAAGATGGTGCATGGAACGATTTCAGTGGTTTACTTGGATTACCATTCCCATCTTTAGTATCTGACTTTTTTACTAATGATGATGGTAGAGTAAATAGTTTACTGAGATATTCGGCAGAAGGAACAGGTATAGATACATCAGTATTGAGTAATGATGATTATATAGGCACCACTGGCACTATTCCCGGCACAGGTGCTGGAGACAGTGGTCCAGTTGGTATAAATGTGTGGGTTAAAACTGAGATAGATAGTAATTGGGTTATTGGAAGACCTCAAGATCCATCTGCTCAAATAGCTTATGCCTTATTAAAAACTCCTGCTCCAGTATTAGTAAAAACTACTGGATTATTGGAGGCTATGGCAGATGATGCTTATTTTGCTGATAAGGAAGAGTTAGCGGCTATTCGTGCCAGAAGAGAAGATCCAGACGATCTAACTGTTTCTGTTATGGGTGGTATAGAGACTGTTACGGATGCTCCCGGTAAGTTTGTCCCTCCTTTATTAGCAGCAGTGCCTTTGAAAAGTAATGTAAATAATTATGGACCTTGGGGATATTCTGGCCCTCCCGGTGCAACCTCATTTATATCTGATGAGGGTCTAACTCCTTGGTCGTATGGTAGTAGATACTTAATGAATCAAGCAGCAGTAAGCACTGTGAGTACTGCTTCTACTTTTATGAGGGAGGGGGAAAGAGGTTTAATTACAGTTCCGGGTTATCCTGATATACCTCTAGGTGCTGAATTACTATCTACACAGTCAGGTGTATTAGGTAATCAAAGATTTGTGGAGACTAGAGTTGGCGTTACAGATACATATTTAGGTATCACATGGGTTGGTGTGAGTATGGGTGCTTCTGATGGCACATATGGTCCTTGTGTTACTAATACTAGTGTGAATGTTGGGGCGGGAGGAGTCACCACCACTTACACATTGAGTACATTTACCCCTTCTTATGGAGAATTCTCAAAAAAGAATGCTGAAAGATTACAAAGACAAGGACAGCAAAAGTTAGCCGATATTAGGAGAAGTAGGGCAAATCAAAAGGTTAACGAAACTTTATCAAAAATAAAAAGTATTGGCAGGGATGTTAAAAGAATAGAAGAGTCAAGTTTGGAGAGTTCTAGAAAACCTACTCCAATGATGATTGTTGCCCCCGGTGTTGCTGAAGACGCAAGTGCTGGTGTACCCTCTCGCAGAAGACCTGTTGGTTCTGCTACGGCTGATGACATAACAAAATTACCAGCGGGTGGTGTTAATACTGCCGTGGCAAGTTATGACACATTTTACACTCCTGTATCTAAAACTCAAACAGATTTTAGTTTTCCACCTTTTGCTAGTGGCAATGCGGAGACTGAGGGCAAAGCTTGGAGTGCTAGTCCTCAAATACCTGCTGATAATGTAACACCTCTAGTTGTAGATGCTACATATTATGATCGTTATCCTTTATTTTCCTCTCAGGATTCATCGGTGATTTCTAGAGACAGTAGTACTGGGGTTACTAAAGCTTATCCTTTAGATAATATAATCGGTCATACTGGTGTGGGTAAAGGAGCAACAAACAGTAGGTATAC
>VTLG01009978.1_pt1 | contig 14723 bp, 27 predicted proteins | sample 4694571 | NCBI WGS metagenome assembly VTLG01 (sample SAMN12604809, study PRJNA352737) | marine metagenome | biome: ENVO:00000447; feature: ENVO:00000209|ENVO:00000569|ENVO:01000036; material: ENVO:00002151; isolation source: viral sequences binned using virsorter ...
TACCTTTACATGGCTTGCATATCCGTAATGCTTTACTTGGCTCACCATTTTTGTTGACAAGCCTGACACGACCATGACCTAGACAACCTGCACATTGTTGACCTACAGTTTTGTACACAATGTCTGTCATGTTACGTACATTACGAATGAAATCATTCTTCCTCATACGAGTACGTAGCTTTGGTTTAATTGTGTTACCCCTCATTTCGTGACCCAGATTAAATGTCATAGACCAGAGAGGTTTGTCCTTTACCTTACGTGAGTACAACAGAACACTACGATCATCAGGACTAGATAAATTAATAGGAGTGTCTCCCATTGCTTCTTTAGCCATAGTCTGTAGTTTGTTTTCTAGATAGAGTAGTTCTGTATTATACTCTTTCTCTATCTCATCTAAGGTATCTAAGTTTATCTTAAGTCCATTCATCTCAATACGAGTCAGGACTTTTGTCATTTCAAGCGAAAGCTTTAGTGTCGGTACTAATGTCATTAAATAGTTCTCCAAATGTTGTGCCAAAGGCTTCAAGTTGTTTTACTGCCACTTCTTCTGTAGCGATTACGTCTGCTATACCATACTCTTGTACAATTTCATAAGGTATATCATAAAATGTTTTACCATCTTTTAGATAAGGTGCAACTAAATCTTTTTCTTTTTGTGTAACACCGTATCGTTTTGCAAGAGAGTCAAGACTGAGTGACCACCTCTTTGCTTTAGCTAAGATATATTCAGCTACCATTGTATCGTACACATGACGATCATAGGTAAAGCCACATGCTCTTATCCATGTCAAGTCAAACTTTAAATTCTGCCCAACAAGTACATCAGCACTATCCAAAGTATTCTGCATCTTTTCAAACCAACCATCTTCTACAAATGCTCGATTGTCTGAGTGAGATATAAAATCGTAGCCTACCTCATCTTCTCCTAGCCACTTGTACCCGATTGATACAAGAGTATTGCCAAAGTAAGGCAGGGCAGTAGTGCCGCCTGACTCCTTTGTCTTGTGTGTTGTCTCGACATCAAGTGTCAAGACGTTTAGTTTTTCTGCCATTGTTTCTCCTATCTGTATGTATTGAATGACAATTAGCACAGAGTATTCTGCACTTTCTTACTTCTTTAATTAAATTCTTTATGCTATGTAGCACCATGTGGCTGACTTGTTTAGTCTTACCACCAAGATGGTCAAACTGTAAGGCAAGAGCATTTTCTCTGTAGCCACATATGTCACAACCACATCTCATCTTTATGTAGTTGAGCCAACGTCTTCTACGTTTTGCTCTTGCATTATTTTTAGCATACTTACTAATAGTACACACCCCTTTGTACATCTATTTGGGCATTGATCATACCATGCCACCCATTAATTTTATTTTTAGATATACAAATATGTCTTACTATATTATCTACCTCACTTGATCCTGTCTTACCAATACCTATGATTGCATCAGCTTCACCAGCTTTACCTGTTCTAGAATTGTCAAGCATAGAGTAGTCAATAAATTGACGATCATGTGCATCATAGCTTGCCTGACTAACTGCCCATATAAGTAGTTGATTTCGCTTGGCAATTTCTCTTGCAGTAACGTAGGTCTCTTTTAATCTTTCATCCCCACGATTGTACTGACCACCAACACGAAACTTATCTAGTTGATCACAGAACATAATGTCAGGTTTATTTAGTTTTGCATAATCATCCATCTCCTCTACAGATGTACCAACTGAATCCATGATTGTTAGATAAGGTTCTATCTCAAAATGATATCGTTCAAGTAGCTGATCTTTTTGCATGACCATTTCTTCTCTTGTCAATTCAAAATAAGACTGAATGATACGTAGCTTGATACGTTGAGCAGGTTCTTCGTTTGCCCAATAGGTAACTTTGAATTTTTGTTTGATGTAAGATGATGCAAGGAAACAACAGAAAGTAGTCTTACCCACTTCAGGTCTAGCAAATATTATTCCTAGATTACCCTTATCCATTCCTTTAAGTTTTTCTTGGATAAGGTTGAATTTAAAAGGGAAATCATTGTCTCCTGCTTCTTCTTCTAGCAACTGAGACAAATCACTTTCTACTATGTTGTAGGTAGTTTTGTCACTCATGCGGCCATCTTCAACTGCATCTATAAGTCTACGTAACTCGCCAAACTCTTCGTTCTCACCCGTAAATATCTCAAGTGCTTTCTCACCTATCTGCCTTGCCCTATCTCTAAGCCACAAATTGTTGACTAAATCTAGATGAAGTTCATCATCACCTGACACAGTACTTTCTAATTCAGCTATAACTTCTTGTATTCTGTTTCTAGCCGAATCAGGCATGGCAGGATTTCTGTCGTTAAAGACTCCTGCAAGTTCAGACTTAGTTAAAGTCTTAGCGTACTTAGTATGGGAATATACTATTGTGTCAAAGATATCTTTTAGTTCCCTATCAAACATATCTCTATCTATTTTGTTCTTTACCTTTGCAAAGAAATCAACATCTAAACAAAATCCTAAGACTTGTTTATCTACTGATATGATTGTCGATGAAGTCATCACGTTCCTCTTTCTCCATGTTCTTCAGGTCTTTCTTTAATACTACTAACTTAGTAGGTACATAATTAGACAAATGCCTGACAATGTCAACTGCTTTCCGAGTTGCATCTTTGTCTAAAGCCACAAAAATTTTTTTATAATTTTGGATTACTTGTATGTGTGAATCCAAAAGGGAAGTTCCCATCAAAGCTAATCCCCGTACAAAGTTACTAATACTGCAAGCACTAGGACAATCTTCGACAATAAATAAGTTCCCTCCCTTTCCACATAAAAAAGGATATCTACTATTTCCATATCTTAACCACTTCGGTTTACTATTTGTTAAACTTCTTCCCGTTGCATCAACTACCTTATCTCCATCTTTGACAAGATAGACAACACGATCCCGTTGGAAGTCATATCTAATATCAACTAAGCCACCTAAATAAGCATCATAAGAATGTACTTGCTTAACATAATTCTCAGCATTGATATTGCGAGACAAAGAGACAAACGTATCAGGTATAACAAAATCTACCTCTGTCTCTTCTTGTTTAATTTCTCTTTTGACAAACGCCTGACTAGAATTATCTCTTGTCAAGTTTATGCCCGTGCCACCTTTAGTATTGCAATCAGCATGAAAACAATACCACAATCTTTCAAAGCCATTGTCACTCACACTAAAAGTATTTGGCTTGCCACATAAAGGGCAATCAGACCTATAACGCCCATAAGCAGGAATGGAAAGGGATTCAACATAACCTTTTAACCATTTTGGACTCATCTACTTGTAGCATCTTTATACTGTTTAGCATTTACAGTATAGACTTGTGCTAACTTATCTAGATCATATTTACTTTTAAGTTCTTCAATAACTCCAATATGTCCAACTAACTTGCGAGACTTTGCTACCAAGATAGGTATCCATGTTAGGTAGTCTCGTTGATTACCTAGCTTAACTTGATCTTTGTCAACCAAACCTAAACGTACTGCTGACAACTTTGCCCACAGTACATGGTGCTTATCGTAACTACGTTGAGTTATGTCTACTTTAATCTCTTCCATCATCTGCTATCCTCAAATCTTCTAAGTATAGTTTAATTGCATTTCTCATCAGATCAGCTACGCTTACTTGTGTTGCATACCTATCTGTTTCCCTAGTAGCAAATTTCTCTAGTTCGTTGTAGTCTGCTTTAGAAACTGTCAAGTTATAAACTTTAGTTTCTTCAGGTATCTTATTTGGTCTACTCATAGTATCTCCCTATCTTTTCCATTACTAATACTTTTGCCCTCGTGGGGTGTATCTCCCAATGGAATAATTGCGTATACCACGAGATGTATTTTTACGTCAAGAAAAAAATAATAAAAAAATAATTTGACATATGTTTTTAGTTAGTTGTATAAGTATCCCTGATCATAAATATAGGAGATAAATTATGGCTAGAAAATATAAAAAGAAAATACCAAACATAACACACAATGGTATAATAGATGTGTGGAATTTTGTTTCATTTGAAGATTATCCAAATGAATATGGTAAAAGAATCTATCTAGATATACAAGGATTAGTAGATGCTTCTGAGCATGAGTTACAAAGTAATAAAAAATATAAAAACTTTGAAGTTGAATCTTATGGTGTAAAAAGGTGGGAGTGCAGATGATGGCATTTAACCAAATAAATATTAAAGATTGTCTGTGCGATATGTACGACATAAAACGTAAAGTTAAACAGACTAAAGTTGTCCATGATGTAAAAGGTCATACTTTGGAGATATCATTGTTTAATGCACCAAAAGATAATGATGGAACTATCTTTACTCTTGGTGAGTGTATTGACAATGTCATTGAGCAATTAGAACAAGAACTTAAACAAAGAGGGCAAGAAATATGATATATCTTGAATGTGATAAATGTGGTTATAAGAAAGAATATGAAATGGAAGAAGAGTTCTTTGGAGATGGTGTATTCTATGGTGTTAATGATGATCTAAAAGAAGTCTTTGGTGAACATGAAACGTTATGTGGTGATTGCCTATGATATATCTTGAATTATTTTCAGGTGGTAGTGTAGCTAGGCAATCTGTAAAAGAATTAGGTTTAGCCGTAACTAGGTGGTATTCATCAGAGATCAACAAGTATCCAATTCAGATAGCTAATGATAACCATGATGACCTTATTCATCTAGGTGGTGTTGAGGGTGTACTAGATAAGCTAGTCTCACACAAAGACATTGATGTTATCTTTTGTGGATCACCTTGTCAGGGATTTTCCGTTGCAGGAAAGCAATTAAATTTTCAACACGAACAGTCAAAGTTGTTCTTCACATTCCTTAATATCTACAAGGCTATCTATACTGTTAATCCCCATGTCAAGCTACTCTTTGAAAATGTCAAAATGAAAAAAGAATGGGAACAGATTATCCTATCTAAACTTCAGGAAATAAACCCAAACCTAAAGCTACACATTATTGATTCTGCTTTGGTATCTGCTCAACGTAGAGTTCGTATGTACATTACTGACATAGAGTTTGATATGCCTGAAGATAGAGGTATCTTACTTAAAGATATTATCGAATGTGGTTGTGTAGATAGGAACAAATCCTACTGTCTAGATGCTAACTATTGGAAAGGTGGTAACTTAAAGATGTACTTTGAGAAATCTCGCAGACAATTAGTATTTGGAGATGGTTGTCATCAGGTAGGAATAGCTGATATTAAAGGCTACGACATTATCAAAAGAGTTTACTCTATCGAGGGTAAATGCCCTACCTTAACTACAATGCAAGGTGGACACAGAGAACCTAAGATACTCTGTAACTCTGCTTCAATCACAGGCAGAAGATTAGATAGCAATGGTGTTCGTAAAGATGATGACACTAGCCTACCTATAGTACAAACTCTTGAGGTATCCGACACAGACAAGTCAAGATGCTTATCTACCTTAACTAAGGATACAGTTGTCTCACCTTTACCTAAAGGTAGATACCCTGATGCTTATGGTGAACACAAACTACATTGGCGAAAGCTTACTGTTAAGGAATGTTGTAGGTTGCAAACCTTACCTGATGACTACTGTAAGTCTGTTAGTAACTCACAAGGTTACAAGATGCTTGGTAATGGTTGGAACAATGAAACTATCAAATGTATTCTAAAGGGTTTGACAACAGAAAATAAATTTGGTAGGGAATTAGCCTGAAAGAAAATGTACGAAACTATGGAGAGATCGTGATGGCAATTAAAGATAAAATTAACTTTATAATTAAACAAGAAAAAGCAAATAATAATTCTTGGAAATGGGTGGCATTTGCAGATAATAAAACTATAAATGACTTGTTTGAGTATTGGACACAAGAAGAAAACCCACTTGAAGAAAAGGGGGGATCGTGATGGCTAAATTAAATTTAACAAAAAATATAACACAAAAACATATAAGTGATTTGTTTTGGGAATACGATAGAATGTCTAGTTCAGGTCAATTCACACTAGATAGCCTAGCCGTTTTGCATAATTTAGAAACTAATGCACAGTTAGAAGAAAGACTATCTAAAATGTCAAAGGAAGAAATTAAACAAGAATTGGAGAAATCGTGATGACTTATTTGATAGCTGATATAAAATTCTACAAGGTAGATGAAGATGGCGAAGAAATTAAAGATGAAAATGGTAACACAAAACTCTATCAACCAAAAGGTAGGTGGAAAGAGTTAGAGTATCTTTGTGAAGATAGAGATGATGATAATTTTGAGGAGATGTAAATGGCAATTAAGTTAGTATTGCTCAAAAAAATAGTAGGGCAAATAAAGGAAGATGCAGATAATCAAGATTATACTGCTATTGAAGACTTATTAAAAGATGTACCAATAAAAAAGTTAATTGGGTTTTTAAGTGAGGAGAAACTAAATGACTAAATATTATTCTAGAAGTAAAGGCAAGTTTATCGACATAGCTAATATGCCTGACCAATATGTCAGAAATGCTTTTGTCAAGATGTGTAGCGAGGAATCAAAAATTTATATAAATTGGAAGAAACTCGCAGAAGATAATTTTATCGCAAGTGTAGATGATCTAGAAAAGAATGAGATCATGGTAAATAGTTTAACTAAAGAAAGAGATGACTACAAGAAGAAAGCCAATGACATGGAAATGGCTAAGATGAATATCAATCGTGAATTACTAGATGCGAAAGATACCATAAAAGAACAAAACTTAGCTATCTCCACTTTGCGAAGTTCACTTGATAATAACATAAGTGATAACAATAAGTTAAACGAACACACATTGAATACAGTATCTAAACAAGCCTACCAAGTCATGTGGGATAATTGCGAAAAACTTAAAGAAGATTACAAGTATGTAAATGATCGGATGCACGATTATGCTAGTATGATCAACAGTTTAAGTCCTAAAGGTAAACATTATGTGTTTAGCGAGATACCTAACACAGATGAGGGTTGGGAATTTGTTGACAAACTTAAACACTACCTTAACAAGGAAAGCTACAAGATTAGAGTTCGTGGTCAATATCTAGATGAAGAAACCAAAAAGACTGAGGGTTGGAGAAGATATACTTATGGTCAACCAATCGAGAAGTCTAAGTGTCTTAGAGTTTATGTGGACATCAACAATGACAAATAAGATGACACCAAAACATCAGATTATCGATCATGGTTATAGGTGTGATAAGTGTGGTAGCAAGGGAGATGTCTTTGATCTAGGTATTCTTCTTTGTGGTGTTTGCTATCTACTTAAGTATGATCCATCTAGGGTAGATAAAGTTAAAAGAAAAATCATTTGACTAGGTAGTTTATCTGTAGTAATTGTTTGTTTCATTTTAATTTTAGGAGAAATCGAATGAGCAGAGAACATTTCCACGAAAGCCAAATAGAAGATAGAGTAACTGAACTCATGGAAAAGGGTATGTCAGATGAAGATGCTATCCAACAAGCTGAAAGCGAGTATGATGGTCAAGTTAATCTAGTTGAAGATAAAGCACTTGAACTACATAACAAGGAAAAACAATTAGAGTTTTATCTAGATCAGCTTAAGTCAGGTGTTTATCCAAGTGAGATAGTTTTATCTAAGGTAATCGAATACCTGAAAGCTAATTCTAATTCAGATAGCGAACATCATGCAGTAAAGGAAGATGCAAAAAGATTGCTAGATTGGATAGATCATTGGACTTTGGAGGTAAACAATGCAGAATAAGATTGCTCGTATCCATGTGAACCAACATATAATCAAAGCCAATGCAAAGAATGGAGAAAACAATCCTATCTTTACAATTAAGCAAGGTGGTAAGAATACCTATGCACACAATGTCAAGGTAGTTGGCGAGATGGAATTAGTCTACTCCCCTGATAAACCTTTATCTTGTGGTGCTAAGGTTTGGATCGAAACTCGTGGCGATATTGAAATTGACAAATCAAGCGACACTAAAGAAAAACCATTAATGGTAGTGAAAGATGAAACTACTATAAAAAGAATTTATGATGGTGGTAGATTTTCTATGGAATTTTTAAGAAAAAAACAAAGAAAAATAAGGAATAAAAATAAATTATCTGCTTGTTTATCTAGATAAGATAGTTTATAAACTACCTAGCTACTAATTAAGGTAGCATTAACCAAAATGGCTTTTAGCCAAGAAAGAGAAAATTATGGATAGCATAATTACTGCAGACGAACAAGAACGTAGACTAACTAGTGTTTCAGGTGGTTTAAAATCAAGTAGCCAACATGATCACAATAATCCTTTTGATGTTTCATTATTTTCTGATAATGCAAAAATTAGAAGAATACCTTTATTTGCATATGATGAAGATGAATATGGAGTTGGTAATCAGGTAAAACTAAAAAACTATTCAGGTTTATATAATGAAAGTTTGAATGAAGTTTTACAATCTAGACCAATAGCAGATACTTATAAACTTGTTCCTCATCAAGATTTGTTTTCTTTACAAGCAGATATTTTAGATAAAACAGATTTACCTAAACAGAATATTAGGGTTGAAGATAAGCTTATTAATGGTGGCTTACAAGCACAAAGAACAATCTACTATGATGATCTAGCTATTCCCATTTCTAATTCTAAAGATATAGTTAAGGCAAGAATAGATGTTTTTAATTCTGTAGATACTTCATGGGCATTTCAAGTTTTTTCAGGAGCATATAGAAACCTATGTAGAAATACTTTAGTGTTTGGTGGAGAAAAATCTTATCATCAAAAAAAGAAACATACCTTAAATTTATCACCAAGTGCTATGATCCAAAAATCAGGTTTAGGCTTATCTATGTGGCATCATCAAAAAGATTTAATGCTTAATTGGAGAAAGATACAAGTATCTGATCAGCAGTTTGCAGATATGTTAAAAGATACTATCTGTACTAAAAAGACTAAATCTGCAGAAGTTGGTGTTAATCCTATCAATGAAACTAAATTAAATTATCTACTAGGTTTATTTGATGAGGAAAAGAAAGAACTAGGTAGTACTCTTTGGGGTTGCTACAATGCTTTAACTCATTGGTCGACACATACAGATTATAAAGTTGAAAGATACAATGAAGAAACCAAGAAACTTGAAACTATTTCAGGTGGTCGCCAAAATGCTAATAAACCTAATGTTGAAAGACAAAGAGCAGATGTAGTTAGGGAATTATTAACTTCTGATGCTTGGCAGTCTTTAGAAATGGCTAATGCTTAATGTCTAATGGTTTAGAACTTGCTTATGTTATTTATAGGACAATAGTAGTAATTCTATTTTGTCTTATAGTTTATGCTATAATTATTATTTAATCAGGAGAATTAAAAATGACTATTGATAAAACTAAATTGCAAATATGTATCGTTTGTAATCAAACTATCCAACCTAAATATCTTGGTAAAGATAAAGACAATCAACCTGCTTATTGGTACGAGGGAAACAATGCTTTACCTATCGCTGATGGTCGGTGTTGTGATCCTTGCAATGGCATTGTCGTTGCTGATCGTCTAGCTAGTGTCAGGATAGCACAATGGGAGATGAAACAATGAAACGTTATCATTTAAAAAAAATGTCTGACTTATTAGATGCTTTAGAAATAGTATCTAACAATGCTAAAAATAAAGGTCATAGATCAGGCTATAGATGTCATCAATTAGCTAAAGAATTAGCTGATCAATTTGAGGTGTTTGTACCTACCTTGACATCAATAATAATCAACAAAGAAAACAAAAATAAACCTAGTAAAATTTCAAGTATTGACACCATGACAAAAGGTGAACACGAAATATACAAGGTTATTAGATCAGGTGTAAGGTTAAAAATTAATGACATTTACGACAACAAATTAACAGACAAATCTTACAACACGATTAAACAATATGTATTCTTTTTAAAGAAAAAAGGTTTTGTTCAATCTATTAAAGTAGTTGGAAAGAACTATAAATATTATAAAGCTATGCCATTTTTTAGGAATCCAAGAACTAACACCATTAAATTTTAATACAATGGATAGAAATTTGGTCAATAAATTATGTAGTTGACTTTAAAAAATAAATAATATTATAATTAACCATCTTCAGGATTTCTTGAAGGTGGTTTTTTTAAACCTTAATTTAAATAGTAAAGGATTTTCAAAAATGAAAACAGAAACTTATTTAATCAAACATGAATACGACCAAGAAAAAAAAGAAATGATTTCTAAACCTTGCAAGCTTGAGATGAGATGGAAGATATACGACTCTTTTGCTTGTTTAGAGATTATCGGCTTTGAGCAAAATAGGGAAACTATAAAGCATTTGTTATATTGCCATAAAGACCAAACAATAAATATTTTACATACTCTTAATGAACAAGTTGAGCATGAAAATGATTTAGAATCATGTAATAAAGATCGATTTTTCTTTAATGAGAATATTGGTGTTAATTGGGGTTTACATGGTCAATTAGATTTAGAAGATTTAATTGCTACCAAGCAGGGAGTTAAATAAATGGCTTACTTTTTTAAATGTAATATTTGCAACTATAAAGAAACATTTAATGATCAATTTAATATTCCTGAAAAGGCTTTGCAAGGTAAATTGAATGATTATGAAGATGTAATTTGTTCAGGTTGCATAACTAAAAAAACAAGATTAAAAGGCAATCATATAATAATTGAAAGGAAAAATAACAATGCAAACATTTAATTTAACTCTTGAGAATATGCCACATAGAGAAAAGAAACTTTTAAACATTGCAAAGGTTGAAAATATGCTTTCACCTCGTAGCAATAAAGAAGTAGCAAACCAATTCATTATTACTTTGCAAAATGGTATTAAGATATTTCAAAGTTATAATTCTATTATATCTGTTAAAGCAAATGGTGAAACTTATTTAGATTATGATAGATGGGATTTCTCAAGAACTACAGGAAAGTATAGAAATATATTCCTTAATGAAAATACAAAGGAAACAAGATATAAAATTAAGCATGGTAAATACGGCTTAGTTCATTTAAATAAACCTTATTAATTAAATAATTTCCTCCCCTGAAAGCACTCTAGATTAGTTTCTAGGGTGCTTTTTCTTTTATTAGCCTGATATATAGTTAATTAATTGTTATTGTTATGTATTCGCTTTAAATGGTGTTTGGGTATTTGTTCGCAATCTGCACATCAAAATAAACCTTTTGACAATTACTTGTATAAACTAAAATGACAAATAGCATTACACGAGTGTATATATGTCAGGTTATCGGCAGTTTAACAGTTGGGTTTAATAGTTGGGTTGGCTTTTTAGCCTATGGTGTTAGTTCTTGGAGGTAATAGCTGACAAATCAAAATGTAAAGAAATCCTTACGTGTGTGGGTACGCATGGGACACCCCCCTCCCCCTAGCATTTGCTAGCAAAGTCGCCATATTTTTATCTGAATGAGTTACTTGTATGAACTATTTGCATCCCTTTGGGATACCCCTGTAAGTAACCCGAAAGGAAGACTCCCCTCTATACTAAGAACAGTTAATTCCCTGTGTATATGGTGTATCTCCCGGAGGTGTTACTCCGATTATATCCATCTTGTCAGAAAAGTCAAGACATTTGTGCATAAATTTTTTTTTATTTGACATATATATGTTATATCTGTATAATCTCTGTATCAAGACCAGTTTCGAGCAGCAGCAACCAAACAAAACCTCGTGCTTTGGCTCAAGCTGAAAGGTTCTTGACTCACTTACTAAAGGAATTGACCGTGTTTGAAGCATTTGTACTCGTTTGCTACTTAGGAGTAGACACCGACTGTAGACAATTGCAGGATACACGAGGTCCTTACCCTACAAAAATGCTCTGTCAACAGCGTATTGTAGAAATAACAGTCGAATTACCTAAGTATTTACCGAATTACCAAGCAAAAGCGTATCGTTGTGACAAATTTACTACCACAAACAAAAAATTCACGTGAAATATCACCCCAACAAGAGCAATTCCTAACCAATCTATTCGATAATGGTGGAAATGTTACTGACGCAGCGTTAGCAGCGGGTTATTCTAAGGGTAGTGTCACGTGGTTAAAGAACAGTTTAGCCGATGAAATAATCAATCGAACAAAGAACGTACTGTCTATGCACGCTTTTAAGGCTGCTACACGCCTAGTAACGACAATAGACAACCCCGTACCCGAAAGAGGAGACGACCTACGCTTCAGGGCTGCAGAATCGCTTCTAAACAGAGTTGGTCTGGGAAAACAGGAAACAACTAACGTAAATGTACAGGCAGTTCACGGAATAGTTCTGTTGCCGCCGAAGAAAGAGGTAGTAATCGATGGCTAACAAAGTATATTCAAACGATCCCCAAGCTACGATTAAGCAACGAAGAAAAAACAGAGAAAAGGCTAGAAGAAAAGCTGATAAACTCATTAGTCAAGTATCACAAGCAGGTGGGTATGCCATAACAGCTTTGGGTGCTTTAGGATTAGGGATGGCGTATAAAGCCACTAAAGATGATAAAAAAGTTTATAGTAATAAAAATAGATACCAACAACCTCGTAAGGTTGACGTTGATAAAGTAAGAAAGCCTAATCTGTTTGACTGATGCACCAAAGAGGGGTCGCCCTAAGAAAGACCCCGAAGCACCAAAGCAAAGATATTTTCTGTCCAGAGCCGAACAAGCCAGACGACAGACACAAAAGAGGTTACGTGATGCTAAGAAACGTGCAGACAAAGTAACCAAAGTAGCAGAAAGTAAAAGAAGATATGCCAGAAAGCTTGAAGAGAAAGTTAGTAAAGTTGAGAAAGCTCTTAAGGGGGATGCAACTACCGTTGTCGATACAGGGGAGTTGGCAAGCCTTCCTCCACCTGTCCAAGAGATCGTGGGAAATCGTGAAGTGGTGTTTCAGCCGAATGAAGGACCTCAAGAAGAATTTCTGTCGGCTAGTGAAAGAGATGTTCTCTATGGAGGTGCTGCTGGTGGGGGAAAATCTTTCGCCTTGTTGGCAGACCCCCTTCGCTATTGCACTAATCCTAATCATAGGGGTCTTCTTCTCAGGCGTACTCTTGACGAGCTTACTGAGTTAATAGACAAATCCCGTCAACTGTACCCCAAAGCGTTTCCCGGTGCAAAGTTCAGGGAGTCAAAGTCAACGTGGCACTTCCCATCTGGAGCAACAATCTGGTTTACCTATCTAGACAAAGACAAAGATGTAACCCGATTTCAAGGACAAGCTTTCAACTGGATAGGGATAGACGAGATAACCCAATACCCAACACCCTACGTGTGGGATTACCTGAGATCAAGACTGAGAAGCACCGATCCCGAACTACAACAAAGTTTGTATATGAGGTGTACAGCGAATCCGGGTGGAATCGGTGGGTGGTGGATTAAGAAGATGTACATTGACGTAGGTGAACACAACAAACCGTTCCCTGCATCGGATGTCGAAACAGGCAGACCATTCACGTGGCCGCAAGGACACGAAAAGGAAGGTCAACCTTTGTTCTATCGTAGGTTCATTCCTGCGAGACTAACAGACAACCCGTTCCTTATGGCAGATGGACAATATGAAGCTATGCTTCGTTCACTACCAGAGATAGAACGGAAAAGATTACTTGATGGGGATTGGGATGTAGCCGATGGTGCAGCCTTCCCAGAATTTAGCAGAGTTAAACATGTTGTGGAGAGCTTCGAATTGCCAACTAACTGGCCCCGTATCAGGGCGGCTGACTACGGGTATGCGAGTCCTTCTTGCGTTCTTTGGGGTGCTATTGATTGGGATAATAATATCTGGATTTATCGGGAGTTATACGTAAAACAGTTGACAGCAGAACAATTAGCAGATAGAATACTAGAAGCAGAGCAATTAGACCCTCTACCCCACTACACAGTACTAGACTCTTCCTGTTGGAATAAGACAGGATTTGGACCTTCAATAGCAGAAACAATGATGAGATGTGGTGTTCGTTGGACACCGTCTGATCGTAACAGAATACAAGGTAAGATGGAAATACATCGTAGGCTTGCAGATGACCCAAGAACAAATGAACCGAGATTACGAGTGTTTTCTAATTGTAGCAACACTGTCAAACAACTGGCAGCAATTCCTCTTTCCAAGACTAATAGCGAAGACGTAGATACTAAAGCAGAAGATCACGCATACGATGCACTGCGATATATGTTGATGACAAGGATGACAGGGTATGCAGCAATTCATCAAACGCTTAATGGCATTAAAGCTCAAGTCTATCAAGTACAAAATGAAACATTTGGATATTAAATAAATGGCAGAAATAACAAAAGATTCCACCTTAAGAGAAGTTTTAACTTCTTATGCAAATAAGAATAAAAGAGGTTCTAGTTTTGTCACAGAAGGCGTAAAGCTATTTAAGGATATAGCTGATAAAAAAGGATCGGCTCTTCAGTTATTTACTCCTGATAAAAACGGAAAAACATTACTTAATAGAACACTGTCTAGTATAGATGTAGATTCTGTAGGACTAAAACAACCTATGCAAAACTTGCGTCAAGTTGGTTTATCATTAAAGTCTATAATACCAGAGTCTAGTGATTTGTATAATTTTTTACCTGATAAAGAAAGTAACAGCGAAAAAAACTTAAAGATATTTGGAATTGAAGAGCCTGCTAAAGCTAAATCTTTAGTATCTCTTAAAGTAAATTCTGAAACAATGAACGAATTGTTTTCTAAGATTCAAGAGTTTAAGTTAGACCCTAAGACAGAAGCCATAGCTGATGCTATGTTATTTAATTTA
>VTLG01013490.1_pt1 | contig 14721 bp, 19 predicted proteins | sample 4694571 | NCBI WGS metagenome assembly VTLG01 (sample SAMN12604809, study PRJNA352737) | marine metagenome | biome: ENVO:00000447; feature: ENVO:00000209|ENVO:00000569|ENVO:01000036; material: ENVO:00002151; isolation source: viral sequences binned using virsorter ...
GTTCTCTTCACCAAGATGGAATCAAGAATCGCTGTCATTGAAACCGAAGTTAAAAATATTAATAAGAAACTTGACGATATGAAAGGGAAATAATGAACTACGATAAATTATTAGAATCAGTTAAAAAACACGAAGGGTTTAGGGACACCGTGTACCTTGATACCTTGAACAAAAGAACCGTGGGGTTCGGCCACCTCTGTGTGGAGGACCACTGGGAAGACGGGAAAAAATACGACAAGGAATATCTAGAAGACATTCTAGAAAAAGATTTACAGTCAGCAATTGATCAAACGCATGACATGTGTAAGGATTTAAAGATTTCAGATGATGCAAAAACCATTATCTGTGAGATGATTTTTCAGCTTGGGGGGAGAGGAGTTTCCAAGTTCCGAAAAATGTGGAAGGCGCTTCAAGAGGATCCACCAAATTATTTTGAAGCGCATGTCCAAATGATGGACTCGCGTTGGTATAAACAAACCCCAAACCGTGCAGGGGAAATGGCTGAAATAATGAAGGAGTGTGGATAGTGTACGGCATACTAAATCAAGTATTAAGAAAAATGGGACGACCGGCAATGAAGCGTGTCCTTAACATCATCAAGCAATACCCAGAAGCACGTCCGGTGAAAACAATAAAGTCTGAAGGGCTCCCTTACTATGGCGCCACTGAGGAATCACGACTTGGTGCTGCGGAAAGCTTGGCGGAAGGCGCATCGCGTTGGCTGGATCCACATCCAGGAACCTTCATGAACTATGTTCGCGGAAAGGTGAACAATGACCCACAAAGATTTAAAAAAGTTTCGGATTTCTTCCGTGCCAATCCAGAGAAAAGAAAAACAATGGATGACTGGTATCAGGAAGTAGGATCCGAAGGATGGTGGGGTCGGAGTTTCCTTGATGACATGATTGATGAAGCGGAGACAACTCCGATGTCACTGGAAGATCTTGCGGCAGCGGAGCTCTCACGTGTCGGCAAAAAACCATACACAACATCAGGAATCAACCGTTATTTGACCAAAGAGTATAAAGACTTGCTGGGGGACTAATGTGGAAAGGAATAGCAAATTTAATTGCTAAAGCAGCATTAAGAAATGCTAGAAGAAAAAGACTGGGTCTTCCTTCTACTAAACAACCCTACGCAGTAGGTGAAGACTACGTTCCACCTCCTGATCTTTTAAAATTTTTATTACCACCAACAAAAAGTTTAGGTAATTATCCTATGAAAGCTCCGCCAGGAGGTCTGACACCAGCTATGCTAAAGTCATTAAAAAAACACCAGATGACACCAGCTTTGAGAGATATACAAGCTAACCCTGTAGCCCGTACAGGAGCAGGAAAAATTAGAAATATATTTAGAGGGGAAACCATGTTTCCTGATGAAAATTTAATTTCGAAGGCCGGACTACATTCAAAAAAAACACCGGGTGAATGGTGGAGTACTAATCCATGGGAGTCAGCGGATTATGCTATTCGCCCTAGTAAAGTAGCAGGTAAAACCATTATTGGAAAAAATATAGGAATGGGGGAAGGTATCACTAACCCCGGTGTTATAAGAAGAATATCTGTGAATAAAGATATAAGAAATTTACCTGAAGGTTGGGCACGCGGAGCTGAACACACTCATATTCATCCAACTACACAAGCAATGGATGACTCAAAAATATCTATGTTTTATTCTGTGGTTAATCGTTTACGACAAATGGGATGGAACGATTCTCAAATTTTTAAATATATGGGAATGATAATGAAGAAGAAAAACAAAGCCGGAAAGCGTGACTGGATGCTATATAATAGTGGTGGAATAGTATAAACTGTGCTATAATGCACCGTGCAATTAATAAAGAAATATAATTACGCAGATCTTAAGAGGGAAGACGGGGACGTAAGATTATATCTTACACCGGATGGTGAAAGCTTACCGTCGGTCACGTCCGTGCTGAATAAAACCAAGGACCGCTCTTTCCTGAAAAAGTGGCGTGAAAAAATTGGTGAGAAAAAAGCAGAGCAAATCATTCGGGATTCAGGCAGGATTGGAACCGCTCTCCACCTATATATAGAACATTTTGTGAACAAACATGATTACAAGGATCTCACTAAAATAGGGGTGCAGGCGGAGAAAATGGCCAAAAAAATCATAGAGGAATCCTTCAAGGACATCACGGAAGTGTGGGGTTCTGAAGTTCACCTTTATTACCCCGGAAAATACGCAGGAACAACGGATATGATTGGCGTCTACAAGGGACGACCTACAATCATTGATTTTAAGCAGACTAACCGGCCAAAGAAGCGTGAATGGATACAGGACTACCTCATGCAGCTTTCAGCGTACGCCATGGCCCATAATAAGCTGTTTGGGACCGATATAGATCAGGGCGTCATTCTTATGTGCTCGCGTGATCTTACTTTTCAGCGATTTGAGCTGATGGGGGAAAAATTCAACCGCGCAGGTGATTCCTTCATGAAAAAACTTGACTTGTACCTAGAAACTCTTATATAATATACATAGGACGCCGTAATGGGTCCTACTAAATCTTGCTTAATAGGAGGTAATTATGAACGAGCTAGATCTAATACGTAACCATTTTCTTGGTTTTCACAACGACTTTTTTGACAGTTTCAGAAGAGTATCAACTTATCCACCCTACAATATAAAAGAAAAAGATGACATTGGTGTCATTGAATTCGCTGTGGCTGGGTTCGCTGAGAAAGATCTGAAAGTTGAGGTTAAAGATCAAACCTTGCATGTTTATGGATGCAAGGAAGAAAAGAAATCAGAAGATTTTTATCACAAGGGAATATCGGATAGAACTTTCCAAAAAAGTTTCCGTCTTCACGAACATATCATTGTTAACGGAGCAGAGCTAAAGGATGGTCTTTTAAAAGTGGCATATCACAGGGATATACCAGAGTCCGAAAAACCAAAACAAATAAAAATTAAATCCAACTAGAAAGTTCTTCACCGCTAATTTCTTTAGCGATATTAACTTTATTCCGAAGGGACTGTATGATTTTTTCGTCTACAGTCCCTTTTGTTACTAGGTCTATGTAGAGTACTTTGTTCTTCTGCCCTATTCTATGGGCACGATCCTCGGACTGTATTCTTTTCTCCAGATCATAATTGTTTGAATAGTATATGACAGTGTTTGCTTCCGTTAATGTAATTCCATACCCACCAGTCTGGGTGTTTCCTATGAAGAAACGAAGTTTTGAATGCGGATCCTGGAATTTATTAATGCATTTCTGCCTGTCTTCCGTCGCTGTTGCGCCGTAGTAAGTGCAGCATGACTCATCACCAAATTCTTTTTTTATAATTTTTTCAATGGCTTGAATATCATGAATATAATTAGCCCAGATAATAACCTTTCCACTTGTCTCTCCTAAAATTTGCATCAGTTCATCAATTCTACTGCTTTTAAGATCTATGGTATGCCCCGCGTCTGTTTTCATATGACCACATGTTATCTGGTGCAGTCTTATTAATTGTGTCAAAACATTGATGGCTGTCATGGATTGACCATTAAGCACTGACATGGCATTTGCTTTCATATCCTTATAAGCTTCTTTTTGTTCATCGCTGAGTTCCACTTCACGCTTGGTGTATACCTTATCTGGTAGGTCCAGGCAGTCTTTCTTCAATATGCGGTATGAGTGAGGTGATACGATGTCCCCTAGTTCCTTTAGATTCCTGAACTTGACAATCTTCTGGTACCTATGGGTACCACCAGCTGCCGTTGCCTCTATGACCACGGCGTACCGGGTTCTAAATGCGTAGTAGCTGGACTGCCCTAATATTTCTGGATCAAGGAAATCCATCTGCGCCCACAAATCCATTGGTGATTGTGTCACTGGGGATCCTGTTAAAATTCTTCTGTATTTAGTTTCTTTTCTTAAGTCTAAAATTGCTTTTGTTCTTTTCGCCTTTGGATTTTTAATCGTCGTGCTTTCGTCCACGATCATCATGGATCTTCCAATGAGAAAGAGCCTTGCAAAATCAACTCCTCTTTTTGAGGAAAAAGCTTCAACATTCATTATCATAATTTTCAATTCAAAATTATTATTCATCATTGATCTTAATTCTGACATATATTTCTGGCTTGTGGATTGTTTCCATATGACCACGTTCTTTTCTATGTAGTCAGGAACATGGGTGGGAATTTCCTGGTCGAACCAGGTCATATAAGCACCTTTAGGGGCAACCACTAGTAAGCGGTCTATTTTGCCTTGATTATAAAGTATGCATGCATTGTCTAATGCGATTTTAGTTTTTCCCGTACCCATTTCCGCAAAGATAGCGAATGCTTCCTTGTCGTAGCATTTTTTTAATGCATCTTTCTGATGCTCGTATGGCTCCGTTTTAAATTTATACATTCTTATTTCTATCTTGACTTTGATTATAGCATAGTATATAATGCAATGCAAGAAATAAAATTATGACAGTTTACGTTTTACAAGAAATGGGAAGGAATGTTAGATCAGCTGAAAAGTTTGGTGATTTAAAAATTGTACTTTCTGATAATAAACAAATAGTTTTATCCTCCGGTCCCCTTACTTTTAAGTTACAACATGCATTAAAAGATTTTAATGATAATGACTACTTGCTTTTAATGGGAGACCCTGCTATAATAGCGCTTGCTGGTGCAGTTGCCAGTGATGTAAATGGAGGAAAGTTTAAAGTCCTGAAGTGGGACCGCGACGAAAAGAAATATTACGATATAGAAATAGATTTGAGGAGAAGAAATGAACAATCTAATTAACCAAATGCAACAAGATGCTGGCTCCACGGCCCCAGATAACATGGGTAAGATTGGTGCAGTAGCGAATGATATTGCTGATACGGATAAAGAGATCAGCGATATAGAAGAGCAATTAAAAAAGAAAAAAGATTACAAAAAACATTTATCAGAAAATGTTTTACCCAACCTCTTCGCAGAGGTGGGACTATCAGAGTTAAAACTTGCTGACGGCAGGCTAATTAAAGTGGGGAACTACTATGGCGCTTCCATAAAGGAAGACAAAAAAGAAGCTGCTTTCAAATGGTTCAGGGACAATGGATTTGGGGATTTAGTAAAGAACCAAATCTCTTGTAGCTTTGGGAGGAATGAAGATGAGAAAGCTAGAGGATTAATTGATACTTTGAATGAAAAAGGTTATCAATCCTCGCAACGTGAATGGGTCGAACCTTCCACCCTTCGCGCATTTATACGTGAGCAACATGAAGCAGGCAGTCAATTGCCTATGGACTTGTTAGGAGCTTACGTCGGACAAAAAACAACGATTAAAAACTAAAGGAGAGAGGCCTTATGGCACAAACTAAAGCAGTCGCAAAAGCGGCAAAACTAGATCTAGCAGTTCTTGCTAGTGATTCAAAGGATGCAAGCGGATTCGGTAATCTTGATTTATCAAGAGACATCGCTATTCCTTACATCAATATTCTTCAGTCCAATAGTCCGCAATTGAATCCATCAAAAGCGGAATATGTTGAAGGAGCAAAAGTGGGACAGTTCTACAATACTGTGTCACAGGAAGTCAGTGATTCATTAAACGTGATTCCTGTACTTTATCAACTACGATACGTGGAATGGAAACCGCGTGAATCCGGTGGAGGATTTGTTAATTCTCACAGCGCTGACAGTGGGATCTTATCCCAAACAAAGCGCGACCAAATAACTTTCAAGGATGTATTGCCTAACGGCAACTACATTGCAACTACTGCCTACCATTATGTAATGGTTCAAGCAAAAGATGGTAGTTGGGCACAAGCTGTTATCAGCATGACATCTACTCAGTTAAAAAAGAGCAGACGTTGGAATAGCTTAATGCTATCACAAAAAGTTAAAGGTCCATCGGGAAGTTTTACTCCGCCAACATACGCAATGATCTACAAGCTTACTACTGTTAGTGAGTCCAATGATCGTGGCAGTTGGTTTGGGTATCAAGTTGAGAAAGTTGGGCAGGTTGAAGACGCTGATATCTATAGTGAATCAAAATCATTTTCAACCACTGTATCCAGAGGAGAAGTCGAAGCTAAACCTATCGTTGAGGGGGAACCTGTAAAAGAGGCTCCACAAACAAACTCAAAAGAAAGCGACGAAGACATACCGTTTTAAGGTACGTTTTCATAACCTGGAGGTTTAGTGGAAGAATTCAAATCTATATTTGAAGGATTGGATGTAGCTTATGGTCAGCACAGATCCGAAGGGAAACGTGCTGACGGTAAGCAGGAAGGAAAATCGTACATTGTTAAAAATCTTGTTACGGAAGAGCTATGGACTGAGCATTTGGCTGGTAAGGGCCCTTCTTTGGGTATTATTCCTATCATGGCTGATAATACATCCAGATGGGGTTGTATTGATATTGATACTTATCCTATTGACTATAATAAAATAATTCACACAATCAGAAAACTTAAGATCCCACTTGTACCATGCCGGTCAAAGAGTGGGGGTCTTCATCTATTTTTATTTACAAAGAAACCTGTTGCCGCAAAATTAGTTCAAGAAAAATTAAAGGAAATCAAGGCAGACCTAGGATATTCCACCGCTGAAGTATTTCCAAAGCAGTCAAGCATTCTCGTTTCCAAGGGAGACCTAGGAAATTTTTTAAATTTACCCTATTACAATTCAAGAAACACAACGCGCTATGCCTACAAGGATGATGGCACGGCAGCGACACTTCGGGAATTCATAAACTTATATAAAAGATATGTCGTGGAAGATCTTGATACCATTAGTGTTAAGACTTCAGAGGGAGTCATCAAGGATGGACCACCATGCCTGCAGCAGCTATGCGCTCAAGGATTTCCTCAAGGAACACGGAACAATGGCCTATTTAATATTGGAGTTTACTTAAGAAAGTTTGATCCAGACAGCTGGAAGACACTGCTGGAAGAGCATAATAGAAGTTATATGACACCACCACTGGCAGCCCAGGAGGTTGTCATTGTCCAGAAGCAACTGGAGAAAAAAGATTACAATTACAGATGCAAGGAACCACCAATTAATGCCTATTGCAATTCAAAGCTATGCAGGACTAGAAAGCATGGAATTGGACAAGGTGGTTCAACTATAGAGTTTGGTGCACTGACAGTTCAGCTATCCATGCCGCGTGTATGGTTCCTGGATGTTAATGGGCATCGTTTAGAATTATCAACTGAGGAGTTGCAGATCCAAAGCAAGTTCCAACGAAAGTGCATGGATATATTACGCATCATGCCTCAGAAGGTAAAAGAGTCACTATGGCAGGAGAGGATCCAAGCCTTGATGGATAACGCACTCGAAATCGAGGTGTCAAGTGATGGGTCTGTCGCTGGTCAGTTTGAAGCTTACCTCCAGGAGTTTTGTACTGACCGCGCACAGGCTCTCAATAGGGATGAGATCCTGATGAGAAGACCGTGGACGGAGGAAGGAAAAACATGGTTTAGACTGAAGGATCTACAGGACTATCTGACACGCAACAAGTTCACCCACTATAATGGTGGACAACTTGTCGCACGTCTACATGATCTTGGAGGAAAAAGTGATAAGTTTAACTTGAAGGGACGCACCACTAGGGTGTGGGGCATCCCCGCTTATCAGCAACAAAATTCAGAATTTGACATAAAGGAGATCGACAGTGCCCCATTCTAATTATAAATACGGAGATACCAGAGAAGATGGTTATGTGTGGGTAGGAAAAAGATATAACAGGGGGAAAAGAAAAGATGGAACGTACCCTGATGACTGGAGACATCCGGAAGCTTTTAAATTAAAAGTTACACAGAATAGAGCTAATAAAAAAATAGTGTACGATTTAATTGCCGATGAAGTAAATACTTATAAAATTAAAAGAGGATGTTCCCATTGTGGTTATAATAAAGAGGCTGTCGCTCTAGATTTTCATCATGAAAATAGGGAAGATAAAATTATAAATGTTTCTTCTCATTGGAAATCAAGTTGGAAACAATATCAAAAAATGAAAAAAGAAATGGAAAAGTGTATTGTATTATGCGCTAACTGTCACCGAATAGAGGAGAAAAGAATTAGAGATGAAAACTAAAATCATACTAGGTCCTCCTGGCACAGGAAAGACATACAATCTACTAAAATTGGTTGAAGCGGAACTGGCTAAAGGCACACCGCCGGATAGGATTGCCTTCGTTGCATTCACCAAGAAGGCGGCGAACGAGGCACGTGACCGGGCAATGAAGAAGTTTAAGCTGGAAGAGCAGCACTTACCATATTTCAGAACATTACATTCCTTTGCATTCCATCAGCTTGGCATGACCAAGTCAGAGGTAATGTCAAGGGATAATTACAAGGAGTTTGCGCAGGCATTCGGTATGGATTTAGGCTCCATCACTGATGGCATTGAATCAGGAGGGGTATTTACAACAGATAACATACTGATAAATGAAGTTAATCTTGCAAGAATGAAATGCCTGGAGCTGGATCATCATTATAACAATTCTAATTTGCAAGACATTTCGTGGCATGCATTATTAAGAACGAAAAGAGCATTGGAAGAATTCAAGAAGAAGAAAGAACTGTTTGACTTCACGGACATGATTGAGTTTTATCTCAATTCAGGTCCTGTTCCTAAATTGGAAGTGGTATTCGTTGATGAGGCACAGGATCTTTGCAGATTGCAATGGAGAATGATTGATAAGATCACGCAGGATGTAAAGCAAGTTTACATAAGCGGTGATGATGACCAAGCTATCTACAGATGGGCTGGAGCTGACGTGGAGCATTTAATTAGAATGCAAGGGGAGATTGAGGTGCTCTCACAATCCTATAGATGCCCAAGAGTGGTTCAGAGTTTGTCACAGGAAATTATTAGCAATGTAAGAAACAGAAGACCAAAGAGTTGGAAAGGAACAAATAGGGAAGGATTACTGCGCTATCATTCTTATCCTGAGAGTGTAAACTTAAAGGACAGTGGCACATGGCTAGTAATGGCAAGAACCCAGTATATGTTGGATGAAATTGAGCGAGACGTAAGATTGCAAGGACTATTATATAAAAGAAACAACAAGCTTCCAATATCACAGAAGCTATTGAATGCGGTTGATGCATGGAAGAGATTGAATGAGGGGGAATATATAGAGTTGCCAGAAGTCAAATCAATTTATTCTTACATATCCTCAGAAGTAGGAATTGAAAGAGGATTCAAGCATCTCAAGACAGCTGCTAAAGAAAAGTATGAATCAGAAGAATTAGTTATGCATCATGGTCTTCTTGTATCAGGACGGCCATGGGATGTGGCCTTTGATAAGGTTGGAAATCGCGATAGAGAATTTTTAAGAGCGATAGAGTCAAGAAATAATTCGGGAGAAACAGAAGCAAGGATTAACTTAAGCACTATTCATGGAGCCAAAGGAGGAGAAGCAGATAATGTAATGCTTATGACTGACCTTTCACGCAAGGCACAGGAATCCATGGAAATAAATGCAGATGATGAAACACGTGTATTCTATGTAGGGGCTACACGGGCAAGAGACACACTACATATAGTACAACCGCAGAGATATGGAGGATTTATAATATGAGTGCGCATAAAAAACAAATAGGAGGAGATCATTATAAAAGAATGGCAATTCAGCCAAGTCATTATATCGTCAAGAATAAGCTTGGATGGTATGAAGGAAATATTATTAAATATATTACTAGACACAGTATCAAGGGTAAAAGACAGGATATCGAAAAGGTTATTCATTATGCTGAACTTCTTTTGGAAGATAAGTATCCTAAATCATTAGGAGAAATTAGAGGAGAAATAACTAGGAAACATATTAAAAAATTAAACAAGGAGATGAATAAATGATGAGAGATATGTTCAAGGAAATTAATTCAGAATGGGTGGCTCCAACTACCTTTCCTGATCTAAGCACACACAGTAAAGTTGCCATTGATTTGGAAACATGTGATCCGGAATTAATTAAGGAAGGACCAGGTTGGCCTACTCGAAGAGGACAAGTTATTGGAATTGCAGTTTCATCCAATGGTTTTACAGGATATTATCCGATCGCTCATGAAGGTGGGGGGAATATGGATGAAAAGAAAGTTATTAAATATGTTAAGTCCATATGTGAAGACGCTTCGATTGAGAAAGTGTTTCACAATGCTCAATATGATATTGGGTGGCTCTCAACACTCGGAATAGAGGTTAAAGGTCGAGTTCATGATACAATGGTTGCCATGGCGCTCATTGATGAGAATCGTTTCTCTTATACCTTAAATAGCATTTCAGGAGAGTACCTAGGGGAGAGAAAAAATGAAACAAAATTACGGGAAGCCGCAGATGCGTTTGGAGTAGACCCGAAGAATGAAATGTACAGATTACCGGCACAATTTGTTGGAGAATACGCTGAAAAAGATGCAAGGTTAACATTAAAGCTTCATGAGAAATTGTCATGGGAAATTACAAAAGATAATCTACAGACAGTATATGACATAGAATGCAGATTAATCAACGTGATTTTTCAAATGACTAAAAAAGGTGTGCGTATAGATACCCACAGCGCTGAGAAACTGATAGAACGATTTAAGAACAAAGAAAAGAAATTATTAAAGAGAATAAAGGATTTAACAAACTTAAATGTTGAGATATGGGCAGCAGCTTCAATATCAAAAGCTTTTGATGCTTTAAACTTACCATATGAGAGAACAGAAAAAACCAATTCTCCATCATTCACTAAGATGTTCCTGACGGACCATCCACATGAACTACCTCGATTAATTATGCAGGCGAGGGAACTAAACAAGTTAAGAGGAACCTTCCTGCATGGACTCTTAAAACATAATAAGGAGGGAAGAATACATGCCCACATTAACCAAATTAGGTCTGACAGTGGAGGTACTGTCACTGGTCGTTTTTCTTATAATCATCCTAATTTACAGCAGATTCCGAGCAGGGGCCAATTCGCGCAAGACATTAGGAAAATCTTTATTCCAGAAACTGGGGAGTATTGGCTTAAAGCGGACTACTCGCAACAAGAGCCAAGACTACTCACGCACTTTGCAAGACTCGTCGACCAACCCGGTTCTGGGGAAGTACAGAAAGCATACCGTGAGAAAGACCTCGATTTTCACCAACAGACAGCGGAAATGGCAGGAGTTCAGAGAAGCCTTGCGAAGACTATCGGATTAGGAGTCATGTATGGCATGGGCTATCATAAACTGGCTCGTGAATTGGATATGGAGCCACAAGAAGCTAAGACAATGCTACAGGATTTCCACGCTAAAGTTCCATTCATGAAAGGAATGTTGGAAGCGGTGATGAACCGTGCCAACAGCAAGGGTGTCATTAGAACGCTCCTTGGAAGAAAATGTCGTTTTGATCTATGGGAGCCCACTCAATGGGGTGTGCATAAGGCATTGCCATTAAATCAAGCACAGACAGAATATGGGATGGCAATTAAGAGAGCTTACACCTACAAGGCACTTAATAGACTGATTCAAGGCTCAGCTGCGGATCAAACCAAGAAAGCAATGGTTGATGTGTATGAGGAAATGGGTATTATCCCACTCATCCAAGTTCATGATGAACTGGATTGTTCTGTTAAGAATGAAAAGCAGGGAAAACAAATAAAAGAAATTATGGAAAATTGCATTGAATTGGAAGTTCCATCAAAAGTTGATATAAACTTAGGGGAGAGTTGGGGCGAATGAACTGGTTGTGCGCTACATTAATAGCTTGTCTAACACTTAATCCAGAAATGGATTACACAAATAATGATGAATTTATTGAGGATGTGCGTGCGTGCACGGTGCATCTTAATTCGATGTATTCAGAACACGAGCGCGTTCCAGTAGATTTAGTTATAGCGCAATCCATTCATGAGTCTGAATGGGGTAGAAGTAGATTTGCTGTTGAAGGCAATAATTTATTAGGGATTCGAACATTTGACCCAGCAGATGACCAATTAAAACCCCTTAATAAACCTAATGCGAGTTGGGGGCTTAGGATCTTTGAGACCAAATGCGAATCCATATCTTACTATATCGAATTATTAAATTATAACCATCATTATAGTGATTTTAGAGAAGAGAGATTAATGCAGTATTCCAGTGATTTAGTGGACCTGGAAAAGTTAGCGAGCACACTTGCAATTTATGCTGAAGACGTATATTATACGCAAAAAATAATCCAAACAATTAGAGAGCTGAATGACAACGAAAAGTAAAGGAAAACCCGGGTATAGGGCCCAAGGAAAGAAACGAGCCGATGGAGTGAAACATGGATTTGCAATCAACCCAGAACAAATGGAATACGAAAGGCGCAAGCTTGTGGAGGAAATGTCCACAAAGCTTAAACCTAATCGCAAGCAGCTTAATACAATGGCTGCTGTGGCTGCTACAAAGGAGCCGGAATACTTTGACGAGGAAGGAAACAAACGAGAGCCAACATTACGCATACTTTCACTCGGCGCAGGGGTTCAGTCATCCTGTCTCGCACTCATGGCGCAAGAAGGACTGACAAAGCACAAACCAGACTACATGATCTTTGCTGATACAGGATGGGAGCCATCCTTTGTCTATGAACACGTTGAATATCTCAAGAAAGCCATAACTATTTGCCCTATCATTACTGTTGAACGAAGCAATATCCGTGAGGATCTTATTCGTGCAGCGAACCCCATTAAGGGGTCTAATGATGAGTGGAAATCTTTCGCCGGACGCGTACCGAATCCACCACTATTCGCGAAGCGTCCAGGTGGAAAGGTTGGAATGCTATATAGACAATGCACACATGATTACAAAGTTATCCCCATTCAAAAAAAGATGAGGGAAATTCTTGGCGTAAAGCCACGACACCGCGTTAAGAAAGGAACAATAGTGGAACAGTGGATTGGCATCTCAACTGATGAGGCAATGCGCATGAAACATGCCAGAATGTATTGGCTCACATCACGCTGGCCTCTCATTGAAATGAAAATGTCAAGATCCGATTGCCTAAGATGGTACAAGGAAAGTGGAGTACATCCAATGCCAGGTAAGTCATCTTGCATAGGATGCCCTTATCACCACAATGATCAATGGAAGAACATGCAGAAGAATTATCCTACAGATTTCGAGGATGCATGCGAGGTTGATGATAAAATTAGAAAAGGACTGAAGAATACAGAAGCAGAATTATTCCTACACAAGTCAGGGGTTCCTCTTAGAACAATAGACTTCCAGGAGAAGCCTAAGCAGCAAAATCTTTTCGGTGAAACATTCGATGAGGAATTTGCGGATGAATGCGAAGGACTTTGTGGGGTATAAGAAAGGAGAGGACTATGATCCGAAGAGCGTGCGACCGGGCCCTAAAGGAGGGACGGCGCCTGAATTCAAATGTTTCAACTGTGATGAATGGTTTGATGGCAATGAATGGAGATATTCGCTCTCTAAAGCGTGGTATCCTTCTCTTAAATATAAAATTAACTTTTTATGCGGTCCGGTATGCTCTAATGAAATTTCTGAGAAATATAAGGAGAAATACGTAGGTCCTTGATGAACAGGAAAGAAATTGAAGAAAAATATGATGATGAGAAAATACTGTTCGCCGATGGATTTGATAAGGCAATCATCGGAGTGGCACACATATTTAACAAAAGAATTGTGGCCTATGATACAAACAAATGTATAAAAATATTGATGAAAAACATGACACACGAGGAGGCTATGGAATATTTTGATTTTAATGTAGGAGGAGCATATATGGGAGAATATACTCCGGCATTTATAGAAGTTTAATGGCTAAGGTGGGCTTAGCTAAACATAAGGGCCGAAGAAAGGTCGGAAGCAGAAAAAGAAAGTTGAGGTCAGCAAAATGGCGCAAGAAAAAGACGGGAAGGTAGTAATAGCGAAGATTCCAATCCAGGATACACGCCTGTTCTACAAGAATTACGATAACTATTCCAATCTCAACAACCTGTTGATGACGGAGATAGAGAAGGAAAAGAAAAAAGATCCTAAAGGAATTGAGGCAACCAATCCTGGTTGCTGGAGAAGCATGTTTAAGTACCAATGCGAAAAGGAACTGATGAAACCAATTGGAATCATTCTTTCCGCGTGGACGGACCACTACATGCCTGGAAAGGTCGTGGATGCACAGATAACCTACTGGACAAACGTTAATGAACCAGGTGGATCGAACATATTTCACACCCACTACCGTGCGGATGCGGATTTATCCGGCGTCTATTATGTCAAGGGATACGGGACTGGTGTCATTCGCTTTGCGACGCATGAACAGTTATACAAAATGATTCCTCCACACATGCCACATGCCAACATGATTGGTCATAATCCAACGGATGGGGACATACTGTGCTTTCCATCCTATGTATTGCATGATGTGGTTCCCAATCCATCGAAGGGACAGCGAATTTCAATCGCGTTCAACGCTAAACTGGTTTCCAAGGAAAAGGATAACGTGGTTCCAATGACTAAAAAAATGGAGAAAGAATAATGGAAAAACAAATTAAGATAGAAACCATTCTTCCTTTCGGACCTCCCATATTAAAGACAACCATCCCTTCGTATGTCGTGGACAATCTGAACGAACACTGTGATGCAACACTCGCTGATGAACAGAAACTGAAAGACTATGACTACTCAGGACAGCTGGCGGGAAACGTCAAGAAGGAATTTAAGATCAGTGGGGAATTTCTTAACAAGGAAGAAAATTTTTCTAATATTTTAAGAAAGCTCGCTGAGCGCATGGTTGCTGTTGATGTACGAGGAACAGAAGAACAATT
>VTLG01014229.1_pt1 | contig 14721 bp, 21 predicted proteins | sample 4694571 | NCBI WGS metagenome assembly VTLG01 (sample SAMN12604809, study PRJNA352737) | marine metagenome | biome: ENVO:00000447; feature: ENVO:00000209|ENVO:00000569|ENVO:01000036; material: ENVO:00002151; isolation source: viral sequences binned using virsorter ...
TGCCAGTTGTGCCAGAAGCCCAATACTGACTATAAACATAACTACCATCTGAAGCGGTGTAACTTACCCCCCCAAATACTCCAATATTATTAACTTCAGTAGCGGTGTGTGGTGTTAAAACACCGTCTGCAGTAATAATACATAGATCGCCTGTAAAAATATTTTCTGCAAGCGTACTAGTAATGGTGTATTTGTTTGCTCGTGGGGCAAAACCACTCATAGTGCGAACTGGGACTAACCCAAAAGCTGCATCTACATTTGCCATTTTTCTTTACTCCTTAGAGCTAAAATTAATCATCCATGATCGAAACATCTTGACCACGACTCATTGTTGTTTGCCGATCTTGCGATATAGGCAGTCCCGACCTTCTTCCTAACGCTTCTAAGTCATAACTGATGGATTCATTTTGCTCTGTGCTTTTTCCAGAATAATATTCTTTCATTGACCTGTGTTTCTCAACAGGCATTTCACATAACAACATTCCTTCAACACCAATACAACCTACCCACTCTCCATGATTAATAGTTGGGAATCTTTTATCTTTCACAGTATCTGCAGGGCGTGGTTCCCAGCCAGCACGCATACGCTTGTACACATTGTCTGGAGTTTCTTTACCTTGAATCGAGGTAGCAATCCACCGTTGAACCATTCCCTGTCGAGGTTCGGGAGCGTCCAATAAAGAGGGTGGTTTCCATGCAGTTTCCTGCCGAGTCTCTTCTTCTCGTGATTTTTTCACTTCACTTGATCTTGTATTACGCTTAACCATTACGAATTCCTCCTAGTCTGATTGCGAACCTCTGCTTCATATTTTTTGAGTCCTATCTCATCTGTTATACCAAGCTCTCTCGCCATTCTAAGTTGATCCTGTGTTAAACGTACTCTGTTACCTTTATAACCACCATTTGAACCACCAGCAGTAGGTGCGACAGGCGATCTGCTTTTTGTTCTTTTTGGCACTTTAGGTGATATTAGCTCAGGATACACTTTTCGTAAACGATTATTTAACTCTTCATAATATTCTGATGATTCTTTGTCAAATCCTTCTAAATCCAATTGGACATCAATTGCACGAGCTGCAGCCGTTTCTCTTTCAAAACCTGACCCATTAAACCACTCATTTTCTTTCCACCAGCTCATTGCTTTTTTTGGAGGAGGATTGTCATTTTCTTGAACGGCTTGACGTTGAGGTTGAGGTTGAGAAGATGCTCGCATTTGTCTTTGCTGCATTTCATTAACTCGTATTGCAGCTCTCATGTCAGCCATCTGCTCCGAAAAATTAACTTGGGCTTCTGTGTCACCTTCCTCTACAGCCTTTGTTAATGCAGCTTTAGTATCATCATAGCGTTTCTGAAAATTGTTTTCGGCTTGATGTTGATTGCCCCTTTCCAATCTTTCTAATCGAGCTTGAAACTGAGCATTTTGCTCTTGCAATGCTGCCGTCTGTTGTTCTGCAGCCTTTCGCTCAGAAACTAATTTCTTAATTCTTTTTTGAACTTTTGCTCCATAATTTACATCATCTAAGAGAAGCTCTTTTTGTTCCGGTTCCTGTTCAGGTTCTTGATCAGTAACTTCTATTTGAAAATCTTCCTCTGAAACAGCTTGTTTTTTTACTGCATTTTCAATTTCTTGTTCGACTTCTTTAATTTTTTCTTCAGACATAGCAATCCTCCTAATTGACATAAGAAGTTATTTCTGCACCTTCAGGAAGAACAGAAGTAACTTCATCATCATTTAACAAAAGCATTTTCTGACCATTAACGATAAGTTTTTGCCCTGCGTACTTACCATAAGTCACTTTGTCACCAATTTTTGGGAAAAAATGTGATTTCCAAGATTGCCCGGAATCTTTATCTCTATACGCAAGCTCTCCCTTGGCTAGAACTGTGCCATGAGCTGTCAAATACTCCTCAGCCTCTATGGCTTTAGTTGGAATTACAATGCCACCTTGTGTACTTTTCTTTGGTTCATTTGGCTGGATAAGAACTTTCCAACCCATTGGTACTGGTAAATCATGTTGATGAGACATGTCATTCATCCTCTTCGTTTAATTTTTTAATCATTTCGTCAAGGATGTCACAAGCCTGTTGTAAACCTTCTGCCACCCCAACGTTCCTCGTATAACCATGAAAATCTGTCATACGTCCTGATACCATATCACTCGCTATCGTTGTTCTCTGATCCTGGAGTTTCTGTTTTGCTTTCCTCATCACTTCCGTCAGTGTCATTATTTACCTTCCCGGAGATGGAAACTCCTGTCACATGAACTTCAACAACTTCATTATTAGTATTTTCCACTTTTTTTCCTCATTGGCTTTTTAATCATTTTTTTCATTGGCTTCTTTTTTTTCATATTACCGTATTTCATTTTACTTCCTTTCGATATTAATGATGAAAATTGACTGCGGTTCATTCTTCAGAACTATAAAAAGGGTCTTTCCCTTGAGATAGCCTTTCTTTAGCATGATCTAAAGACTTCCGTATAATAATAGCATCTATTCCTGTTGGGCGTTCACCTTCTGGAACACCTCGCATAAATCGACCTGATAAAACATAATTAAGCTCATCTTCATTTAAGGTTGGGACTATAGCAGGACGGAATACAGTGTCTGGGTTATTGGGGTCACCGATAGACATCTCCGTAACTTGTTGCCCTTTTAAATCCCCTACACCTTGCAATACACCAAAGTAGCCCACATCTTTTTCTGTGCCATCTAGTCTTTTGCCATAGCTTTTACGATTTAAGTTGTTTAAAAAGTTAAACACATTCATTTAATCAACTTGCTCCTCTTGATCTAGTGTCGATAAAGCCCCAGCCCCTGCTGCGGTGCCCACGGCAATATTAAATAATGGCTGCCCTTCCTTGACTGCTTTTTTCATCTCTGGAGTAATTTTAATAAGAGTTGTTTCAGGGTTACCCATTACACCACTCTCTCCAATTTCCGCATCAATTAATTCACTATTATATTGTTTAGCGTACTTTTTTAAAAAACTAGGGATTTTACGATCATAAACCGTTTGATACATTTTTCTGTAAGCTCCTTCACGTCCTTCAACAGCACCTTCACCCCATTTTGCAACCAAAGTTTCTGATTTAGGAACCATGACATAATCATAACCTTCATCGACTGCCGTTTTCATAAGTTTCTTCAACGCCACCTCGTGCCAAGTATCTTGCCAAGGGTTGGGAACATCTGTTTCCGGTCCTTTTATTTGGTTTAGTTTTTCTCTAGCGGAAGTTAAGTTGTCAGATAAACGATTCTCACCATAAAGAATAGAATTTAATCTTGGATTCTTAGAGAACAATCCATATAAAGAAGGGTCGTTTGAAATAGTTCGTATACGGTCTGCTAAAACCAAAATATTGTTTGAAACTTGTAATGGGGTCTCTGGCTTATTAAAACGACTTATCACCCCTATTATACGTTTAAGGGCGGAATCAATTATCTCTTCTGATTGTGTTACAGGGGCTAACTTATTAGATTCAAACTTTTTAAGTTCATCTGAAAGGTATCTAAGGTCATCTAACAACGGAAGCACATCTGCTTCTATAATTTTTGTTCTTTGCCCCCATCTGCTGTTTGCCATTGCAAGATCCGATTGCAGCTCATCACCGTATAAAACCTTGTTGCTTGCCGGAAGATCCCCCCTCGTTGTGACAATAGGTCCATCCCAGTCAGAAGCCATCACACTCGACACCACCGTGTCATCTGTCCTTGTAAAATGATCTTTAAAATCTCCAACTTCAGGGGAAGTTATTAAAATCTCCCTGCGGTTAGGTTGAGTCCCATCAACATTTACTTGATCCGTCAAAGCATACTCATCCATATAACCTAAGCCATCACCTTCAAAAGAAACAAATCCTTCATCTTGTAAATACAGTCTTGTTTGTATTTCAGCTTCTGCTAAATTATCTTCACTAACTTTGGCTTCCCCATCTGGAGTCTTTACCACGTTCTCCCAAAGCATCCCATCACCTTCTCTTAACTGCCACTGATCATCTTCGCCACCTCGGAACAAAGTAAATTGTTCATCACCGTCTATTACCACAGGAACTCGTTGGTATACAGAATAAGGCTCTTCATAAATTTCTCTAGCTATATCGTAAGCAATGGAATCAATTTTATCTTCAAAATCTTGGGTATTTCCATCGACATCAATAAATTCTGTTTTGTTTTCATCAAAAGCCTTTAAAAGTGCTGCCCTGTTAAAGGCTGCCTCTCGATCCAATTCCGGGCTTATTGAATATCCTTGTCTAAGTTCTATTTCTAAAGAATCTCGAATAAGATCTCTTCGTTCTACTTTAACATCCTCTTCAAAAAAATCTCTATCACCAACAGACAAATCCTCATAACCTACTGTTTCAATTTCATTGAAGAAAAAGTTGTCTTCGCTGGGAAGTCCTGATGGTTTATTTTCAACAACGTCAACCGTAAATCGTTTGTCATTAAGATGCTGTGCAAATTCTTCTTTATTAAATTCAGAATCTAAATTCAGACCCATTGCTTTTATTTCATTATTGAAGGACTTTACAGGATAGCCTTGTTTTACAGCCTGCGACCTCATCTCATTAACAAAATCTTGCCCAGTCCCCTTACCACGTTTAATTAACGGGATTGTTTCCTGTACAACGCTGTAAAATCCTTCTTGATCAACTTTTGAAGGCACATTAGTTAAAGCACCTTTAGGACCATCAGGAACTATTTTAGTTTGACCTATATCCATTACAGATTGAAGATATTTGGGTGCGGTGAGGGTACCTTTTTCAAATGTGTTTTTTAAAAAATTAACAACAGGCTTGCCTACTTTAAAAACTTTACCTCCAGCAAGGGGAAGCACAACTTCACCAACAGTGCCACCTGCAAATTTTCCGTATCCATAAGCTGGGCTATCCGTAGGCAATCCACCAATTCTTTGTTCTAAGTTTTCCTCACTTGGAAGTAGTTCTTGAAGAAGTCCCAAAGCCCCACTAACAGCTTGACCAGCTTTTCCGGGCATCGAACTTTTGTAAGCATCAATTAAAGTTGAAGGAATTCCTTGGCTTTGCATTATTTGAGTGGGAGCAACTCCAGCGTCTTCAACAACATCTTTAAGATCGGCAACAGCTCTAGGAGTTGCTGCAAGTCCAATAATATCACCTATTAAAAAATCCATTGGGTTTTTTGCAATCTCACCCAGAACACCTCCAATTGCCCTTTTTGCTTTTTGATCACGACTAGGCAAAACATAGCCAGAGGCATAAGGACCAGCTTCTGGTGGATCTATTATCCCGGTGACCTTCTCTTCCAGTTGTTGGAGTGGAAGCGTCCTGCGTTTTAACTCCGCAGCTCTCCTGATTTTTTCAGCTCGGTCTAAATCTTCTTGACTAATTAATTCCATTCGTTGCCCTCTTAGTATCTAAAGACATATTAGCAGAAAAAGACCTTCTTTCTCCATCACCATAAAATGGATAAACGGTGTGAAATAACTCTGATGGGAATATGTATAGATCCCCAACCCTTGGCTGAACACAAAGGTTTGCCGGGCAAATTAAACCTGAGCCACCATAAATAAAATCAATATATCCTTCCGTTGGATATTTCTTTTTGTCATTTTTTGTATTTACTTCTTTGATCCCTTCAGGGATTTTTAAATACAAAACGCAAGAAAAACTACTCCCTGTGTGAATGTGTGTTGGGTTGTAATCATTTTTAAAAGACCGGACAAACCAAGAATTATGAATGGAAAGCCTTTCGGGTGGGGTTTTAATTTCTTCTTTACGTTCTGCCATAAACTGCTCGTACAAGGCTTTGGTTAAATTAAACAACAAACCACCAAACGCATCAATCTTATTAAGATCACAAGTTAATTCTTGGTTTACATGACCCACTAACTCTGTGGAGGCATCATGCGCTTCTTTAGTTCTTTCCTCGCAATGGGCATTTAGCTGATCAATCATTTTCTGCGGTACATTAGCCTTTAATATCCGAGGACCAAACGGTCTTAAAATATCAACCTTTATTTCGTTCATTCACACTTGACCTGCAGAAAGAGTGGTGGCAAGGATTTGCAATACTTCTTGAAAACCTTTATCGAGTTTTTTGGCCAATTGAGCAAACTTTTTAGGACTAATCTCGTTAGACTTTATTCCTCGTTTTTCTAAAAAACTTTTTGCTGCTCGTATTTCTGCCTGTGCTACTTTTTTAATTTTCGCTTTCGCCATCCGTTGCTCCTAATAAATTTAATCCACCTACCAAGCCTTACACGACCAGTAACGTGCCTTTGTTTTTGGACCGGGATTATCGCAGTTGTGTCTTGCCCGGAAATTACTCCTACGACCTTTTTGATTTTTCTTAATACGCATATTCGGATCTCCAAACGTCACACGCTTAACACTATCCCCATCCATGACGTAAACCACACTTTTCTTTTTCCCATAGCTGGTTTCACCCTTGCTAATTCTGCGAGGATTGTTGAGCTTTACTTTCTTGCCTTTGTATTCTGCCATTAGCCTTTGTGCACCTTTTGAATTTCAAATATCGCTTTTGTGCTTGCTCCTTTGTGTGGTTTGTAACCACCTGCTGGATTTTTCATTAACTTGTAACTGCTGCCAGATTTCATCCAGTGAAAACCTTTTGGTGCTTCTACGGATTTTTTCATGATCGTTTTTTCCTAACAGTTTTTGATGCTGATTTAAAATTAGCTTTTGTTGGTGAGCCTTTGACTCCTGGTTTTTTCATACGCTCGCCAGAACCAGCTTTAATTCTTTTACGTTTTGCGTGTATGTTTGCGTATAGTCCTTTTTTCATGTTTTCTTCTTCTTTATTAAATCTGAGTCAGCTTTTCTTGCACCACCCTTACCACTCACAAAACTATTAACCCTGCCTCTAGCCCAAGCAGTCATGCTCACATTTTTACTACCACTGCTCAGATAAGCACCTTTGCCCCGGTTCAGAACATTTTTCAACTGGCCATAAGTGAATTTACTATTGCTAGCTTTATCTTTTAAAAATTTTTCATCGCTTTTGCTTACTTTAGGTTTTGGCTTGCTTTGCACGACTCTCACTCACTTTCTTAATGTTTATGTATTGACCTTTTTTGTATTTTTCTTTTGTTGATAAAATTTCTTTTTCTTTTGCTTTTTTATTCTTTGCACCCGAGAGGTAGCTCTTAGGAACTCCTTTTTTGGTTTTTGCAACTTTTCTAAACTTTCTTTTTATCATTCTTATATCCTGATGCGTAAATTGCTCGACCCTGCTTCTCAGCATCTTTTCGGTTTTTGTATATCTTACCTGATTTTCCCCAGCGATAACCGTTTTTAACTTTATAAACTGGCATTAGTTAATCGAGCTCCCGAAAGCAGTTTTTCCAGAATTAATTAAACTGTCTGTATTTTCTTGAATCCATTCCGTATTGCCGTCTGGACTTTGGAAATTATTTTTATCTATAGCCATTCCATAAATATACTTCCGGTGAATATCTGATAATTTTTCAAATCCTTTTGGCTTATCCATATTTGGAATAAGATCCCAATCGAATTTTCCCTCTATAGCATTTTGCGTTGCTTTCCTAATTCCTGGGATATCGCTCTGAAGTTGGTTTGTCTCTTGATAGTAGTCTAGTCCTGCTTGATTAGAGGCTCCAATTAAATCTGCTAATTCTTGATTATTGGCGTCTGGATATTCTTTTTTAATTTCTTTAACAAGTTGATTGGGTTTTTTATCTCCACCATATCTAAAAAATTCATATGCCTTTTTTGCTGAGGGCAAGACTACATCTTCATCAACACTTGACAACACTTCTTCTAACATGCCTTTTTCAGCGAAATTTTTAATATCTTCTCCATAACTACCTTTTAAAGATTTTTTAATTATAAAGCTGTCAACTGCTTTTCTAAAAACAGGGATATCAAAAATATCTTTAGGTATAACTTTCTTAGCAACAGGTTCTAATCCTTTTTCTACTAAAGTTGCTAATGCCCCACGAGGCATTGCGGTTTGAGCTACTGCGCTTCCTGCCTTCTTTAAAAACTCCCTGCGAGAAGGAGCAACTTCCTGTTTTTCCAAAGGCACAAGAGCACCGACACTCTTAGCCTCTTCTAAATTACCTAAAGATCCTAAGTCTTTTGGAAGAAGACCTTTTATTAATTTGGAAATTTTAGCCATTAATCACCACTACCCGATATGAAGAGTTTAAATTAGTAGAACCAACTATAATACTTTTCATTTTCATTATTGTTCCTGACCATTAGGAGCAGTATAATCCATTGAAAGTGGAACACCAATTCCACCCAAAACACCTAAAGTTTTTAAAATATTAACAAGGCTGTCATCGTAAATAACATAGTTTGGCTTGGCTGTTTCTGGGATTTTTCCGGTTGGTAAAAAACGACCCGGTTTGTATTTTAATCCTTTAATGCCGTGTTTTGACAAAAGTTTTGATGCTTCTCCGGGAACACGTTTTCGGGTTAATTCGTATGGTTCATCTTTTCCAGCTCTATGACTTAAAAGCCATTCAAGTTGATCTACAAACATGCCACCTTCAATATCAGGTTTAAACAAAACAGGGTCAGTAGGATAATCTTTTAAATGATTAGATATTTCTTCAGCATCAGCTTTTGTTGGAATAAGTTCTTTGGTTAAATTTTTTATTTTGTCTTTTAAAGAATCAGGTTGCTCACTAATAGGGGCATCATGATCAAGCAATTCTTCAGGCTTTACATCCAATTCAACTTCGTACAAATAACCCTTACGCTCCCCTGACGGAGTTAATGTCATATTAGTAGAATCAAACTCGTAACCAGAGCCGTCCTTAAACTCGTAAAAAGTTTTTGTACCAGATGGATCAGTAAAAGTTTCTATAGCATAAGGATCTATTTCGTTTCTTATCAGCTCATCAAAATAATATTCATCTTCAGGAAGATATTCTCCATAACCATGTTCCATTTCTATATCGTAAGCTAGACTGCCCTTTTCAGGAGGCAAGGGGCTGGGTCTTAGTTTTGCCATCGCTTTATAATTTTCCCCCACTACTGGTTCTCCTCCAAAATAAAAACCGTGACCAAAGTTTTGAGCACCTTCACCTGTCCCAATTTTACTTGAATCAAAAATATCAAATTCATGCGGAGAGCCGTGGTAGGCTTTTATTTTTGATAACGCACCAAGATCTTCTTTTTCTTTTAAATTACCTAGAGAACCCAAGTCTTTGGGCAATAAAGACTTTATTGCTTTGGAAATTATTCTAGCCATTATTTAACAATGTCAGGATAAAGCTCTTTTGCCTCTAACACTGCCTCTTTCATTATATCAGGATCGCCTTTAAGAACCTCGATCCTATCCTGGCTGGCAATTTGGCCTACAAGATCATCAAGATCATCGTCAGTATACAAATCGTAAACATCTTCGATATCTTCGCTGAGATAAATTTCATCAATAACACCTTCTCTTAAATAGTCGTCTATTCTTTCTTTAGTGCGTGGCATGTTAAGTATATCCAGAGCAAGTGGAGATGAAGGAGCTTTTACGATTGCATCTGTTACGGTTGATATTGCCGTATCTGGTAATGCACTTTGGGCAACGGTACTTCCTGCCTTCTTTAAAAACTCCCTACGGGAAGGAACAACTTCCTCTAAATTGCCTAAAGATCCTAAGTCTTTGGGCAATAAAGTCTTTATTATTTTGGTAATCTTAGCCATTATTTACTCCACAAGTCTTAATGGGTCATGACCTAAAAGATTATCCATCATCTCCCGAGCATCAGCTTTACCCATCTTTACAATTTTAACTTCGCCATGAGATGGCATCATTTCATCGTCCATCATCATTTCTTCTTCATCTTCAAATCCCAACATCTCATGATTGCAAAGCAACATAAAGTTGACGAGCTGACCATCGGTCATTTCAAGTCCGGGTGAATTATGAGCAAAGCCCATCTTGTTTTCAAAATCACTTGCTAAAACATCAATATTCTCTACATCAATACTAGCCATCTTGTTCTCCTAAATTTTGTATTATACTGCTAAAAGCACCGAGACTTCCTCCCTCGGAACCCATTCTACGTTTTATCTCATCAACTTTTCTAAGCAAATATTCCGACATTTCAGCGTCCATGGGCTGTGCTGGTGGTTGTGAAGGAGCTTGGTTGCCTGAGAATGCTGCTGGATTAATTGGTGGGAGGTTGTACATTTTTCATCGCTTCCATTTGAATTTTTGCAGCGTTCTTTTCACGCTCTAATTGTAAGTCAGCTTCTAATTTCCTGACCTTTACTTCTAAGTCAGCTCGTGCCTTGGCTGCGTCTATTTCCATGTCTTGACGAGCTTCAGCTTGTTTAATCTGAATGTCGGACTGTGCTTTGGCTTGGTCAGCAGCAATCTCGGCTTGTGTTCGTTGTTGTAGTGCTTGAGCTTCAAGCTCCGCAAGTTGTTGTGCATACTGTAATGGATTCTCCTGTTGTTGACCTCCAATATCAGCAATACCTGCGATGGCTTGCATCTGAGGTGCTTGTTGAACTACCTGTGCAGCTCTTTGACTAATCATCATGTCGGTTTCCGGATCGATGTCATCAAACTTAAACTGCGGATCACGCAGATTAGGAATATTGGGTAATGGCATTGCGATGCTTGCCTCCATCCTCTGGCGATACAACAACGCAATATGCTCGGCAATGTGAGCAGTTAGTATTGGTCCCATGCTTTGCTGGGCAACGGGATTGCCAGCCAGCGAAGGATCTTGCATAAACTGCATATGAACCAAAATGTGTGCCTGATGGTCTTGCTCGGGGAAAGCTCGGATCGCTTTGCCGTACATAACTGACATGTTCTCATCAATCGGATCTAGCCTCACAGCCTCGTCCGGCTCTTTTAAAACCTCTTCAATATTTGGTATTCGGATTGCTTCGTACATACGTTTGTAAGCGTTGTATCGGTCGTGGAGTTCGGGAGCACTATTTGCCATCTCAAGAATCGCTTGTGCTTGGGCAATGCGTTGGGCTGTGCTAAAAATATTTGGATCACTGACCGGGATAATATCAACTCGCTCGTCAAAGTCTCTAGCATAAATAAAAGCATTGGCTCCTGCAACGCTAAACTCTAACTGCTCCGGCATATACTCTGCGTCTAGCTTTGCAATTAATTTAAACTCTTCACCTTGTGAGTGATGGAGGCGTTTATGAATCGCACTAAAACTTTTACTGCCCTGCTCTATCAAAGCAACCGTAGAACCAACTGGGGCATTAGGGTTAACATCGCCAACATTTAAATCTGCTGTGGCTGCAAACCTCTGACCAGCTTCAACAATAAACCCTAACAACTGGAACAAAGTACCACTGGGCTCTTTAAACGGCAACGGCATAATGCTTTTATTTATGTCGTCGACGGTTGCGTCTAAGTCTACAAACTCTCCAGGATTAACTTCTAAATCACCACCGGACACTCTGCCCTTTAACTTGAAGCCACCTTGCATATTGGCAAAACTAGCCGAATCAAGCAACGCTCTCAGCGCACCAGTTGCAGCCTTACCCAAACCACCAATCAGGTGATACAAACCAAAGCCATAAAACCCTATGCCGGGTAAAAACTTATAGCTAACAAACCAGTTGCGACGTTCTTTAATCTCATCCTCTTCGTGCCAGTTCCTTCGCACACTAACAATCTTTTCCGTATCAGCGTCAATAGTCACCACATACGGCAACGCCACCTCGTCCTCTTCTTGCTCATCTTCAAACGACTGGTAAACATGCATCTCCAGCAACGTCATTATTTTGTCTTGCGTTCCTTCACCGTACTTATCCACACCTTCAATCTGACCAACTGTGTCGTCACCATATTGTGAATTGTCTGGGTCGTTTTTGACAGGTATGTAGTAACCAGCTTGAACATATTTGTTATACTCATTTTTTGGCATCCTTATGACGTGAGTGTAACGAACCGAGGTTCGTAAATCATTACTCTCTGGCGAAACAACAAAGTCTTCTGCCCTCACAAACATCGACCTCTGACGCTCAAGAGCCGCATCCCACCAGATCTTTTTAAATGTATGACCAATCAACGGGAGTTGAAAAAGCATTTGGTCTAAGTCAGGGAAATATTCAGGCATCTCCTGTGTGATTTGATAATTCAGAAAATCTCGGACTCGACGAGCTTGGTCCTCTAGTTCCTCGTTTGGTTCGCCAATGATAACTGTTTTAACTGGACCACCAGACGGATACAACTCGGCGATGGCACGAGCGTTGAACTGAGTTGCAGCTTCGGCAATCATCGGGTGAATAACTGTGCTAAGTCCACGACTGGCTCGCTCGTCTTCGCCTTCTTCTAAACCACCTTCAACATCTAATGTTTTCAGCCCAGACTTGTACCGACGCTCCCAATCTGACCTTGACTCTCGGTCGTTGTTGTAGTAGCCCATTAACTGACCACCGATGCGATCGAGCTTGAGCTGATCCATTTCTTCTGCTAAGTTATCATCAAAAGCAGAGTCCATCTTAACAGGTTCGTCCTGCTCCGGATCACCAATTAATACGTCGTTCCCTATGAACTCAAGTTGCAAATCATCTGGGGGTGATCCCTCTGCAAAGGGAATGTCTTCATTCTCAGCCATATACTGTCATCCTTTTTTTTGGCAGATCTTCCTCACCATCATAATCAGCCGAGTGTGTCATGAACCATCCTTTACGCAATCTCAGCCATGCTTGTGTGCAGGTATCCACAATGTCGTCATTGTCTCCAGCAGGAAATGCTGCACAGATATCAATTAAATCTTTGGACCATTTACGGTTGGAGGGGTAAAAAATACGACCGTCTTCCAGCAATGCTGAAGAGGCATGAGCACGTGCTTGTTTGTCTCGGTCAGGTGTATAAGGAATAACAGGAACTCCTGCCATACGCAAATCCTGAATTAAACTTTGGCCACTGGCTTTTTTCTCAATCAACACAGCATCAGGCTCATATTCATCGTAGCTCTCCTGAGCAATTTTTCTTAACTCGGGATATATTACCCTATCATACCACATATCTAAAACAATTGCATTAATTTGACCTTTGTCTCTGAACACACCCCATGTTGTACGAGCAGAGTAAGATGTTTTATCTTTAGTTCCGTATGCAGTGTCCCAACTTTGTAGTATATACTCAATCTCAGGAAGAAACTCGTTTTCCCAAGGAACCCACCACTCTTTTTTTAATATTCCGCCACCTTTGGGCATTGGACGCTGTTGAAGCTGACCAGCCGAGGCATAACTGCCAAGGCTCTTTTCTAAAACACTCATGGTTTTATTATCGACTCTTTCTGGCCAAAGCAACTCGCCTTCTTCAGTACGAGGGTCAGTGAAGAACAGCTTTGAGCGAGTAGGGGTCGGGTGACCGATTTCGTATCTGGCTGGAAGACAGAGGTGATCCCACTCTCCTTCTAGATCATTAGCGAGTATGTGGCCAGTGAGGTCTTGTTCATGCACTCGTTGCATTATCAGTACAAAAGCTCCAGTCTTCGGATCATTGAGTCGAGTTTGCATGGCTTGGTCCCACCACTCGAGAACACCTTCTCGAACAGTACTCGACTCTGCTTCTCGAACATTGTGCGGATCATCAATGACAATAATGTCTCCACCTTCACCAGTCAACGCTCCGTCCACTGAGGTTGCTATCCGGTAACCAGTCCGGCTGTTCTCAAACCGTTGTTTCTGGTTCTGATCAGAGGTAAGTTCAAACATATCCCCAAAATGTGTTTTGTACCAAGGAGAATCTATCAGCCTTCGGCATTTAACCGAGTCTCGGATTGACAGGCTGGAGGCGTAACTGGCAAACAAAAAGCGTTTCTCTGGCTGAACAGCCCAAGTCCATGCAGGAAGTGCCACAGCCACACTAATTGATTTCATGTGACGTGGTGGGATGTTAATAATTAACCGACGAACCTTTCCTTCTACAACTGCCTGTAAATGGTCAGATATTGCGTCTATGTGCCAGTTGTCGTAAAAATCTCGTCCAGGTTCAATCGTTGGCCAAGAGCTCTTTATGAACTCCCTCAATGACCTCCGCATTTTCTCCGCTCGGATCTCCGTCAATGACAGCGTGCTCAAGTACTCGTTCAATCGTTGTGAGGTCATTATCCGATAGCCTTGTTACGTCTAAAATTTTATGTTGCTCAACTTGAGCTTTTATTTCTACTGCTTTTAAATCGGGAACGCATTTACCAAGCAAAGTCTTTGCAGCCATAACCCTTAGTTCGGGGTCAGCAGAGATCTTACCAATGTGTTGAACTTCCCCATTTTGTTGTTGGCTGTAGACAGGGAAAATCTCTTTACCTTGCATTACCTGCGACAAAAAGCCCACAGGATCTGCCTGCCCCATTATCCAGTTCACCGTTGCATGATGGTTCCATTTGTATGGTTCTTTTCTAGCTTTCTTTTGGTTCTTCATTGGTTCAACCGACTGAAACCTACCATCCCAGGATTTTGGTTTCACAGGTGGTCCATCTTTTATGGGTCTCTGCACTTGAACTTTTTTCTTAGGCATAATGTTTTTGTTACGTTTAATCTGGAATAAGTGTAACTGTTTTTCAGCAAAAAGAAAAGGGAGCCGAAGCTCCCTTAGTTTTAAACCCTGGTCCAACCAAACCGGTCACATAAAAACTTATCACCACTTTCATTCTCAACAACATCACCAACCGAAACGCTGTGCATTGGGAGTAATCTTTCAACACAACTTTTATATTCCTCTTCAGTCACCCTTGGATCATTTGTCAACCGAAACACA
>VTLG01004732.1_pt1 | contig 14719 bp, 25 predicted proteins | sample 4694571 | NCBI WGS metagenome assembly VTLG01 (sample SAMN12604809, study PRJNA352737) | marine metagenome | biome: ENVO:00000447; feature: ENVO:00000209|ENVO:00000569|ENVO:01000036; material: ENVO:00002151; isolation source: viral sequences binned using virsorter ...
GACAAGACAATAGTCAAGGAAAAAGATTTATTGACTCGCCTTTCAAAGCTGAAGCAGAAAAAGAGGAACTTGGCTTTTAAACTTCATCATTTGAAGTACCATCAACCAGTTCTTTAAAGAGAGGATATATAAAGATATGAAAAAAACGATGCTAATACTAGGGATGGTTTGCACTCTGCTTAATGCTTGTGCATACAAACCAATCATAGACACTGCTGGAAGATCAGGAACATTTGATACTGACCAAGCAAAAGAAATAACTAACGATACCCAACATTGTGATAAACTTGCTAAAGACAATACTAACTTTATTAGCAATATTACTTTTTGGGCATTAAATCAAAATATGAACACAAAGTATGAGTCTATTATGAGAAAATGTTTAACAAAGAGAGGTCATAGTGTGCTTAATTAAACAAAAACTTAAAACTAAACATTATCAATATTTGTATCTACAACAAAAACTTGACACAAGGGTAGAAAGAGAAAATTATTATTGTGAAATGTATGATTGTTGGGACGATACATCGGCAGAAGACGATAGAATTAGTTTTTATTATAAGTGGTTAAAAAGAATTAACGAAAAATATAACTATGCCTAAACCATCAACAAGAAATAAAATTTTAGCTTATATATGTGCTAAATGTTTCAGAACAGATGCCTTAAAACTTGCGTGGTTTTTTGGCTCTGATTCTTTATTCAGCGATTGTTTATTATGTAATAAATGTTTTAAAGAATCGTTTAATCAACTAACTCAACAACAGAAAGAAGAATGGAGTTTCTATGAAAAAAAATAATACTATTGAAGAAATAAACACTTCTATAAATAATTTACTAGAAGAATGGAATATTAGTGATGAACATAATGAGAAAGTAGTCACTCATATTATTGGATTACAAATTAAGAAGATTAGACTCATAAATAAAAAAACGCAGACTAGAGTTGCAAGAGCAGTAAAAGTCACGTTTCAACAAATCCAAAAATATGAGAAAGGGTCTAATTTACCTAATCCAATTAGACTACTAGCTTTAAGTCAATATTTTAAAGTTCCTTACCATTATTTTATAAAACCTATTTTGGACAAAGAATTGACAATATTGGCACAAAGTTATTATAATAAATATCAACCAAATAATACTGAAGAAAAATTTAGTATTTATAACTTATAAAATAAAAAGGAGAGAGCATGACTACTATAAAAACAGAACATGGTCATAAAATAGAGTTTAATCAAGAAAAGCACGTTTATATCCATAATAACGAATATGTAGTGGGTATGAGTACAATTCTTGGTAAATTAGCAAGTCCGATGTTAGAGAATTGGAAAATTGCTAATCAAGTAAATGCAATCAAACAAGAAATGGAAAGACAAGGTATTTCTATTGATAAGATAGAAACCATAATTTTAAATGCTAAAACTAATGCAAAAAAACAAGGAGATAATATTTTAAATATTGGCTCTATGGTGCATAAGTTTTGTGAGATGTGGTTAAAGGGAGAGAAATTTACTAATCCTGAAGACCCTGTTATCAAAGGTTGTTTTGAGAAGTTTAAAAAGTTTTGGAAAAAACATAAACTGAAAGTAGTCGAATCTGAAAAGATACTTTATTCAGAAAGAGGTTTTTGTGGCACATTAGATTTAATTGCTAAAGACCCAGCTAACAATTTATGGTTAATAGATATAAAGACTTCTAAAGGAGTGTTTATAAACATGGTTCATCAGTTGCATGGTTATAAATTAGCTTATGAAGAACAAACTGGTAAAAAAATAAATAAGATGTATTTAGTTCGTCTTCCAAAGGATAATGGAGATTTTGAAGCTAGACACATTTTATATAAAAAGGAACACTTGAAAGCATTTCTTGGATTATTGAGTTGTCATAAATCCGAGTTATTGTTTAACGAGCAAGTACGAAAATATAATCAACTAAAACGAGGAAAAAATGTATCAACAAAATAAGTTTGATTTACCCTTTTGTGGTTTATCAATGAGATTGTTCCCAACTGGGAATCAAAGTCCAAAGTATGAGTACAGTGGCGAAGCTAGTAAAGTTAAATTTACTTGTAGCTTAACTAAAAGGAAATATAGCTTATCACAAGTAAATGATTGGTTTATGAGTCCTGAAGTTCAAAAATATGCTAATGCTGGATATGTATTAAAATACATGACTAAAGTTCAAGAAGTATCTAATCCACCTAAATATGCAAAAAGTAATTTAGAACAGATATTTTGTTTAGTTATGGTAAAGCCATATAAACCACAAGCAAACATAGATGGTATGAAACCTATAAGTCAAACCATACCATCTCATGCAACACAATTTGCACCAGATCATGCAAAGCCAGTAGAAAAAATGTCTGATATGGATGATGAAATACCATTTTAAATATGAACGAACTTATTAGCGAGATTGATAAATTAAAACGTGATCTCGCTTTTAAGAGAGAAGAATTACAGGCTTTATATATGGAATATAAAAACAAAAGTAATTTATTAGATGATTTAAAAAAAGAAAATCATAGTCTTAAACAACAAATTAAACAATTAGAAAAAGAAGCAGAGGAGATGTTGCAATATCCATGATAATATTTGGAATACCAATACATAGAAAGTATGTTAAAAAAATTACAATAATATTATTAATACTAGGGTCGGTGTTATTAATTTCTTGTGATAAATTAGAATTTGACCCATTAACTTCTACGTTTAAATATATGTTAAAGGAGAAACAATGAATTTAAGTGAACAATTATATAGAAAATTAGAGGAAGCATCTAACGAATGGGCAGAGTGGCAAAAAAAAACAATTATATTAGATGAGGGCAGAAAAGCTATGTTTAGTAAATTATTTCTTAAATATAAATTAGAAACTAAAACAGTTATTGAAGCAGAGCATAAAGCAAGAACTGATGAAGAATATACAGAAATTGTAAAAAAATATGCTGAAGCTGAAGAACAACTTACAAAAAAAAGGTTTCATTATAATAATATAGATAGATATGTAAGTTTAAAACAATCAGAGTTAAAAAGAGATTTAGCTTTGAATAATAAAGTTTAAAGGATTCTGCTAACGAGAATATGGTTTCTTCCGTATATTTATCAGTTAGTAGATAAAGTCATCAGGTAGCCTTGATGATTTGCTAGGGTGGTTTTATTGCTCTCTTTTTGTTAGTACCACCCTAGTTAATAGTCACATCAAAATATTTTATGTCTGTATCTTTTGTGATTGGAGTTTCTGTGTAGTTATAATCAATAATTTCTAAATCATCGTGTTTAGTTAATTGATAAATAGCATTATGAAGTTTTGGTTTATTGGGTGTAATATCTACAAAACGTAAATTTACAAAATGTGAATAAGGCTTCCATTTTGATTCAACTTCAAATTCACAATCTATAATTACTGCGTCTATGTCCATTTGGACATATTACTTCTTTTTGTTTCGGTTTAAAACCTTATCTGTCATCTTGGTAGAAAATGTTGCAGTGAAGACAATGATTACGAGATACCATACTGAATCTGGGAGATCATTTATGATTCTTACCCATTCCTCAAAGTTATCTCTAGTTTCTTCAAACCAACCAGTTGAAAGCATACCTACTAGCCATAACATTAATATCTCATCTTTCCAACTTTTATCTTGGCTTTTTATTCTTTGAACATCAACTTCTTTACAGGCTTGTATTTCTGCTTCTCTAATAGTTTTAACTTTTTCTGCTCTATGTTTAAAATGATCTGTGACTTTACCAACTGCAAGTTTTGTAAGTGGATTGTTTAATATACTAAATATCATAAATAGTTATTTGTTAAAAATATAAGTGTTGTCCAATATAACATAAGAATTGAATAAATTAAATAAGTGAAATTCATAGGTGCTTAATATTCCTTATTTATCATTTTTCAATAATTCTTTTTGAAGTTCGCAATAGTGAATAATCTTGTCTAAATCCTCAACACCATTTTTTTTATCGAATCTGCATATATATTTAATTACACAACCTTGAATAAATGATAGGTTATTTTTGGAAATAAACTCGATTGGTTGGATTTTAAAAGTAGTATAATGGTTTCCACCTATTTGCTTATCAGTGGCTCTCTGCGTGGCTCTGTGTGGCTTTAAACTAGACAATTTTACCTATCCAATTCCCTTTATTGTTTAAAACCATAGGAAGAAGTCTAGGAATACCATTTATTATTATTCCACAACCTAGGATAAACCTAGTCTTAAAATTCTTGGCATAAGCAAAAGCCATAGACTTTTGATTAATTAAACAACCTACGTTCATACCAAAAAATAGATTATCAGGATTTGCCCACCAAGATATTACAAACTTTGTATGATAATGACCTTGTACTGCACTCATTCCCATAGTTTGAGATACCTTTAAAATATCTGCTGATCTTCCATGTGTAAAAAAACATCTTTGACCATTAGACATTGTAAGAGTTAAGTCATCTGTCCATTTCCATTTTTTTGTACCTAAAAAATCTCCATAATCTCTTAAAAACTCTTTACTCATTCCATGTTTTAATGCTCGTCTATAAACAAGACTAGAGTGGTTGCTATCAACTTCTGTGACCATAGGAAATATACTTTCTAATTCTTTTACATACTTTCTAGCTTCTTGTAATTCATGTCCAGCAGAAAATAAATCAGGATTTGAGTCGTGCATAGATATTGCGTGAAAATCTAAACTATCTCCAATGTTAATTATTGTATCTGGTTTAAATTGTTTTTTTATTTCTTTTAAAAAATTAAATGAGTCTTTGTGATGGTAGGGTATATGTAAATCTGAAATAACAAGTATTTTTTTATTAGGCATACAAGTTTAACTTGTATAACTATTTAGAGAAGATGTAAAGTATTTGGGTTAAGAACACGATTGCTACTGCACCAGTTCCATAAACTATCCATGAAGTAAGTTTATCAAATTTAGAATCAATCTTATCTATATCTTCGTGCATGTGTTTTAAATGATTTATTTTTATAATTTTTATTTCTCTACTCAAACCTTTTATATGACCATATAAGGCTACAATGTGTTCTCCAGTAGTTCTAGGTTTCTTACTCATTTCTTTTTCTTTCTTCGTAAGTCTGTATCATGTTTTCTGCTTCCTCGCAAAAAACTGTTGACTCTGCCCATTGACCAAGAAGCCATTGATGTACGAGGTCTTGAACCTGAAGATAAAAAAGCACCTTGTCCTCTACGATAAACTTTTTTAAGCATACCTAATGTAATATTTTTTCTGTTCTTTGCTTTTGCTCTTAATACAGAAACTACTCTTGCTGATAGTGGTCTTCTTCTAACTGCCATTATTTTCTCCTCGCTTTAAACATTGAAGCTGGTATTCTTGCACCTGATTTATATAAAGCAGACATAGATTTAATTAAACTTGCTCTAGCTGATCTTTTACCACCTTTTAACCCTGATAGATATTTTTTAGGTAAATCAGTTGCTTTATCTTTTGGTACTTTTCTTCTTTTTCTTTTTTTTGCCACTTCTTCTCCTTTTTCTCATTGGTCTTTTGTTAATCATTTCTGCCAATGTTGATGTTGTTGTAAATCCACTCATTTACCTACACTCCTCATAGCCCTAGTATGAGCAGTTTGAAAAGTAGCACCTTTTTTCATGGCTCTTGCCATTGATCTCATGTGTTTTAAACTATGATGTCTTGCGTGTGCTTTCATAGTTTTTTGTTGTCTAGGTTTTAAATCTTTAATAATGTTTGTTATAGATGCTACTTTAACCATTATCTTTTCTTTTTACCCATTTTAGATTTTTTACCTTTTTTCTTTTTCTTTTTTCCATGTCCAGTATGATAAGGCATTATTTCCTCGCTTTCTTTTTCTTTGTTTGTTTTTGTTTTTTCATAATAGCTTTTTGTAAAGCCATTGGTAGTTTCTTTTGTTTTTTAGTTAGCATAGTTTCTCCTAATTAACCATTTTACCACCAGACCATTTAGCATCTGGTAATCCGTTTTTATATTCTCCACCTGAATATGTCAAAACTTGTTTTCTATTTGAACCCTCTTTAAAAGAACAATGAATCCACCCACTATTAGGTTCTCCCTCTTTCCAAAATTCTAAAATAAGCTGGTCAAAATTACAGTTGTTTTGAATCCAAAGTGCTACTTCTAAATTAGATATACCAGCAATTTCAAAGTCTGCCGCTTCGCCAGAACAATGTTGTGATGTAGCTTTTGAACCTATTGCTTCTGATAACTCTGGGCTTCTATATCCTGATGTAATAGTGACAGGCTTATCAAACTTTGCTCTTACTGGCTCTAATACCTCATAACAAAGATCGCCTAGATTTTTAATTTCTCCACTACCAGCTTTATTAGTTATACCTTTTCTAGTAGCAGTTTGGCTTTTTTCAAATTCTTCTAATGTAAAATGTTTTGATAATTGCATGATTAACTCCTATCTTGCGTTGTTTGGTACACCATTAGAATTTACAAATGGAGATTCTGCAAATGCAAAATAGGTATGAGTTGAACCTGATGCGTTCATATCATCAAAACCTGATCTGCATTTAAAACCTGTGCTTAAAAAATCTACAATATTTCTTCCTGATGTTGTTTCTGTAGCAGTTTCATTTGCTTGTAAATAATCATCATTTGGATTAGCAGTATTTCTTTTATTATCGAATATAAGCCAATCGTGAGCATCAGCAGTAGAGTCACTTCTTTTTACCATAACCCAAGCTGGTCTAAAACCTAAAAACACGAATTTTCCGTCATTTTGATTATTACCAACAAAAGTACCAAATTTTGAATAACCTTTTTTTGCAGAAAAACAATAAGCAATCATTGAACCACTACTTTTATTAACATTTGTAAATGAACCAACTGAAAAAACACTTGATGTTGGTAAAGTGTCATTCCAAGAACCAGAAGTTGTTTGTGTACCTTCTGTGTTATTTAATTTTTGATTTTTTCCAGCACCTAAACCAACATTAAAAGAAACCCAATTTTCGCCACTATCACTTCGATTTTTCACAACAATCCAATCAGGTGCAGATGTAAGTCCATGTTTTATAGTTCCAGCACTTCCTGTTCCTGTAAATGAAACGATTGAGAACCCAGCAGTATCATTTGCAGAGCCTGTACTATCTATTGAACCAATACTTGTTGCACTTGCATCATTGGTAAATGATGTTCCAGCTTTCCAAGTCCAACCAACAAAGGTTGAACCTGAATGATTAACTAAAAGTGATCTTATAGATGATGTTCCATGATTACCCTCTGTTAAAACAAATCCATCACTTGTTGCTGAACTTACAAATCCAAGTGAAGTTGAACCATTTGAGGAACTACCCTCTTCAAACTGTTGTCCTGAACATAAATCTTTACCAGCACCAAATCCTCTTACAGAATCATAAAGTTGGTTATGATCTGCACCATCTCTTTTTTTTATCCAAACCCAATCAGGTTGCATATCTTCTGAACCATCTAAAGTTATTGTTCTTGGAGAGGATGAATTACCTGACCAAAGAACAGTTTGAAAGTAAAGTTCTGGGTTGTCTATACTTGTGTAAGCCATAATTAATTCCTATCCATACTCTGCTAAATTTTTGGTGCATAATGAAAAATATCCTGATGGTACTGCAAATTCAAAATTTCCAAAACCCTCTGCATCACTATTTCCTGATGAGATTGAATACATTGGAGAACCAAAATTAGCTTCCCACCTTGAAGCAAAAACAGAAACACCAAAAGTCCAAGTATTACCACCAACTGTAATACTTCTTGCACCAGTACCAGACGAACCAGATGTAGGGTCGCCACTATTTCCCCAAGTTCCATTTACTCCAAAATAAACTTTTCCATTATCCAAATCCATAGCAACCATCACAGTATCTCCATCTCCATAGCTTGCAAAACCAGAAGTTTCGCTACCACCAACTGATGTGTTTCCATCTTTAAGATAACCAATATTATTAGTAGAATCTCCAGCACCACCTATATATGAAACATTACTTTGTAAAGCTATATATTCTAAATGTATAATTCCTATTGAAAATGAAGTGCCATCAACTCTTTTACATTCCATATACCACTTACCCTTTGTTGCACCAAAAGTTGCAAACGTACTTCTGAAAGTTGTAGTAACACCACCATCATATTTTAAATTTCCATCGCTTAAATTTGCCATGTTAGTATTTACATTTATAGCGTCAAATGTTGCAAAATTATTTGTACAAGTATCAGTAGATTGATCTATGCTAGTTAAATTATTTACAGTAAAGTTATTGCCATTTCCTGATACATCTGCACCTAGACTACCAGAGTTTTCAAAATCTAAATAGAATCCATTTGTGCCAAAAGTTAAACCTGATACATCTTTTGGTTTCCATATTGTAGGAGAATCTTCGTCAAATTCTCCAAATGATGTTGGGTCTAATGCTTGACCATCTATTAAAACTACTTCAGCCATGTAACCATCAAAAAAAGAACCTACACTTGAACCAACAGAAGTAGCACCAATTGTATGAACAACAGTATTATTAAATTCACTATCTTTATTAGAACTTGGATAGGTTGTTGAGTCATAAGTAACTTCAACACCATTCAAATAAATTTTAATTCTATCAGATGCAGTTCCTTGTGTAGAGTCATATTTTACAACTACATGTTGCCAAGCAGATGGGTCACGATTAAAACCAGCACCTCTTACATTTACTGATGAACTTCCACCTTCAGTTCCTTCTAATATTCTAATTCTATCAGATGAATCATATTCTATACTTGAAAAAAGACCACCAGTACCAGAACCACAAGCTATCAACCTTTGATTTCCACCTGTTAAAGGCATACATTTTTTAACCCAAACAGAAAATGTCCATGTTCTTCTATTTCCAGCACTACTTGGTGTTTTAGTTAAATGATCAGAACTACCATCATTAAATCTTAATGAGTTAGCAACATTATATGCTGAATCTTTTATGGAGTTAGTTCCAAGTATTAGTGGCATTAAATCTCCTCTGGAAATTCTGCTAGTGGTCTTTCATAAACAGGGTTTTCTTCTGTTCCTGTATTTACATATTCATAAAGTGTTTTAAGTTCATCAACATTATTACAAGCATCTATTTGAGTTTCCATTTCATTAGATTTTGCTCTTACATTTGCTCTATAAGTTTTAATGTTATCAGGTATTGTATATGAATCATCATCTAATGCTTTATGATTATGCCAATCTGTTCTTTCTAATAAAGTTGATGCTTGTGCTTTTACAATTTTTTTCTTTTCGGTTTTTAAACCCTCAATCACAACGATAGGATTTAATTCAACTCCATCTTCATCTGTTGCATTTCTATCTTCTAATTCTTTTGCAGTTGCAGTTCCCCAAGATTCTGTGACTTGACCATCTGCAAATGTGTAAGATGAATTTGTATTATTATAATATTCTGGGTCTTTATAATTTGTTTTATCTACTACTATTTCATAAATTCCTATTGCTTCTTTTTCAGCAGTAGTCCAAAGTTCAAAAATTTTAGCTGGGTATCTTACATCTCCTATTATAACTGATTTTGGATTGTTAATATACTGTGTAATATTGTTATCTTCTACTATTGCGTACATATTTTAACTTTCACTTAAATTTAATGTTCTACCTACTTCTTGCCAAACTGAACCGTTGTATCTAAAAACTAATATATCAGTTTTTCCATCTGTTGAAGTAAATGTCGGTGCAGTTGAACCAGCAAATTCAAATACAGTATTAAATGCGATTGTGTGTGAACCATCGTAATTAATTTCTAAACAAACAAATGAACCCTCTACTGAATTACTTGGTGCAGAAAAAGTAGTGTTTTCTGTTGTTAAATGATATGCGTTTGGTTTAGCCTGAACATCCCATGCTACTGCATTTGATGACGATGTTAATGCTTGTTGTGGAATATAAGCTAGATCGTTAAATTTAATATATCCTGTTCCATTTGTTGATACATCTATATTACCATTTGCACCATCTGTTATAGTAATATTACCAGAGTTTGTTCCAGCATTTGTATCAAGAACTAAATCATGTGCGCCTTTAGTAGTAAGAGTAGCAGATGCCGACCCAGACCCAATAACTATTTCTCCTGAACCTTTTGGTTTTAAATCTATTCCAATATTTGTATCTCCACCAGTTCCCTCAATAATTGGATTACTTCCTGTTGCATTATTTGTTATGTCAAACTGATTTACTGCTGAACTTGTTTTTTGAAAAGTAATTAATTCGTTTCCATCATCATCTTGTATTCCATGTGCATCATCTATTTTTATGTTAAAAGAATTAGTATCTAAATCTCCACCTAATTGTGGAGAAGTATCTCCTACTAAATCTGCTACTACTGTCGAATCTAAAAAATTAACTGTGTTTGCTGAATAGTCTATTGTTGCAAAACTTATATCATCTGTTCCATCAAAAAACTTAATAGTTGGGCTTGAAGCTGAAGTGGTATCTAGCCACATTGTACCAGCAACTGCTGATGATGGTCTTGATGTGCCAGAGTTCATTGTATTGATAGCTGATAAAACTGTATTAAGATCAGACCTAAAAGATGGGAATGATTGGTTTGCTATTGTAAAATCTGTTGCCTGTGCCATATTTTCTTATACTCCTTTTAAAATCCTTTTGCAATAAAATCGAAAGTTTTTGATACTCCTGAATTAGAACTATTAAAAAAAGCTACATCAAAACCATTAATTGTTTTGTTAGAAACAGTAAAATAATCTCCTGTTGCCATTCCTTGTCCTGTAATTCCAACTGCATAATTACCACTTTTAAATGGGTTTGTAAATGTGATTGATTTAGTTCCTGTACCAGAAACAATATCATTTCCACTAAATATTCTATCAACCATATCTACTGTTACTGTCACTTCAGAAACAACTGGTGTAGAAGCATTATCTCTTGAAATTAAAACTACTCTAAATTTAAAATATCTGGCAGTGTATTCTCCAATTACAAAAGTTCTAAAATCTGTGTATGTAGAATTATCATCTGAAGTTGCAATCTCAATATGTGCATTACAGTTTGCTGGTGTATCTCCATCAAAGTTTGAAGAAGCAGAATCGAAATTACCACTCCTATTATCAAATAAGTCATCAGGATTGTCTGATGTTTGTGTTAAAGATGCAGTGATTCTGGCAGTATGTTTTGCACCTATATCAATAACATCTGCAAACTCATAATTACCACTTGATTGAAAGTCTGCATTAGCAACGCCTGAATCAAAAAATCTAGTTGTTTCATCGTCAAAATCTCCACTAGCACTATCAAACAATTCTGATGAATCTAACTCAATCGCATCATCTGTAATAACTGTATTAGTTAAAGTTCCAGCAAATGATGGGTGTTCAGATTGAGTTGTTATTGAATTAAAATTTAAAGCACTTGTGACATTAGAAATAATTGCAGTTGCGTTAGAACTAAAGTTGCCTAATTTATCAACTGCTTTAATTAAATAAGTTCCTTTTCTAGCTGGTACAGAAATTGATGTTGCTGGTCTTGATACTTTTTCAACTAAAGCCACCGAGTTTTGCCAATCAGCAGTACCATCTGTTTTTTCACTAAATCTTAAATTATAGAAAGCAAGATCAAGATCGCTAATTTGTTCCCAACCTAAATGTGCTTCTTGACCTAAAATATTACAAGAAAAACCAGTGACATCTGATGGTGGTGCAATAGCACCTACTATAGTTCTTTGTGCAGATACATAAGTAGATGATACTCCTAATGTATTTACTGCTTTTACTCTTACATCATAAGTTTGTTGGTCTATTACATTAAGAACTCTATGATTTAATCCTGAACCTTGTGCATAAATAATAAAATTAGAATCTGTGTTTAATTTGTATTCTACTTGGTAAAAATCTATAAAAGAATCAGGACTTGCACCAATAGATACATCTAAAGCTACAATTACAGTTCCATCGTTATATTCAATAAGTTGGTCAGATAAAGTCACACTTGCTGGTGGTTGGATAGTAAATGGATTAGGTAAATTAGTTGATGGTGTGGAACTTACTTGTGATTTACTTGCCCATGTATAGTGACTAGCTTGATATTCAACAAGAGATAATCCTATTGTAAAATCTTCATTAAAGGTAAGACCCATAACTCTAAATGCTTTTGCAGAAAAACCTAATGAACTATGTGTAATATTTACAATATCTCCTATGGCTAAATCATAAGCATCAAAGCTAACATTTAATCCTAATGTAATTGCTTCTCTACTTCTTCTTAAAATAACCTCTGCCATCTCCTCTGCTTGGTATGGCGAAGTCAATGTCTTAAACGAAAATCTTCCCTCTAATAAAAATCCACCATCAGCAGTTTTCATAGTTGCGTGTTGATCTGCACTTGCAAGTCCACTATCATCTATTGGTGGAAATTGAACTTCATCTACTTGGAAGTTTCTATCAGGATTTACAAAACCAACAATAACTCTATTATATCTTTCGTTTTTTGTTGGAATAGATAAATTATATCCACCAATAATATCATCTTCTGTAAGTGTTATTGATGCACTTCCAGTTGTTTCAATAATCAATCTATATTTACCACCAGTATATGGAAGATAACCTCTACAACCTTTTAATAGTTCTCTAACATTATCTATAATTTTTTGTGATGTATCTAAAACTGTATTTGTATCGAATATGTTAATATCACTTGCACCAGAATATGGTGTGACTTGTGTGACGCAAACTTGTGAAGCATCATAAAAAGATTGTAAGTCTATTTCAGAAGTAGCAATACCTTTGCCATATCTTTCGTTTCTTAAATAATCTAATAAACAAAAAGCTGGGTTTGTCGAAAACGATGCAGTTTGTTCTGATAAATTAGATGCTAATGTGACAACTTTTTTACCTTTTATTTTAGCTTGAACTTTTGGTATTCCTGTAAATGCGTCTTGATTCCATTTAAACCTTAAAGCTAAATAACATAGACCTCTTAATCTGTGATTGCTTCCCCATGATGATAATGTAGATAATAAAGATGATGCTGATTGATTGTCTGTACCAAAAAAAGGTTGTATTCTAATCAAACTTTCACTATTTTTATAAAAATTACTATCGCCACTTCCAACTTCAACCTCTGTACCATCTGATAATGAAGATGCAAATGTGACTACTTTATCATCAACTCTTACTTCTTCTATTGAATTTATTTCTCCCTCTGACATAACAATAGCCATATAAAGGTAGGTGTTATCTGTTCCTGATGTTTCCATAAAGACTCTAGTTCCACCAACAAGTCTTTCTCCATATATGACAGGAATATTTGCGTCATTAGATTGTTTATTTAATAATATACCTCGTTCAAAATCATCAAATTCGTTTGTACCAAAATCTTCTATTTCAGGAACTTTTGGTCTTAATATCCATGCAAGAAATAATGTAATACCTAAATTTACTAATGGGTTTCCACCAGTAAAAAAACTAATAACAGGACTTGCTACTCGTTTTATTGCTTTAAAAATACCCATTATGCTCTACCCCATTTAATATCTTGAACTGTTTGAGATGAAAAGTCCATACCTACATCTGCACTAAAAAATCTTTGTTGTGATGTGTTATTTGTCTTACGACCATTTTTCTTTTCAAAATCTGCCCAATTTGAAACAATACTTAAATTAACTTGACTATTTTTGTCTGTTTCTGCAATATCAAAGCTATCTATTTTACCTCTGTATAATAAAAATGGGTCAGAGATTAATGCGTTTGAGTCATCTAAAAAACCTCTAAATATATCTACACTATCATTAACTACATTTTCATTTAATACAGTTGATATAAATGTTTGATCTGCACCAGATAAATTAAGACTTACACTTGATTTAGTTATATCTGTTTCTTCAGTATGATTTGATATACCTAATATAAAATCGCTTGCATTATAAGTGACCGATGAGCCTGATACTGATGATGTTAGTGAAAATGAACAATCTGTGATATTAACAGGAGTACCAAAACCAATAGTGATAAGGTGTACTGGTCTAATATCATTTGTTGCTAATTCTGTCTTTACTGCTGATGTTAGGCTTCTGGTCATATTCTTCGTATGTTGTTTGTGTTATACTTTCTGTTCCTTTTAACATAGTATAATTAAATTTGCTATTAGGTTTCTTATAATCCTTTAGATCATTAGTACTACTATCTATTTCATCTTCATTGACAATAACTTCAGCAATAAAATCGGCAGTAATTTTGTGAGTTATTTTATACTTTTTCACTATAAAGATTCTTCTACATCAAATTCAAATTGATATAATAAATTTCCATCTTTATCAGAACCAACTGCACCAAATTCTTGAATATCATTAGTTAAATGAACTGTAAAAGGAACATTATCATAAGTGACTACTGAATCATCTGCTAATGCAGTAATCAAAGGTGGCTCTATTGTGACAGTACAAGCATTAGATGATGAAGTGGCATCTGCAACAACCATATAAACTTTATCATGTGATGCAAATTTAATAAAATCTCCAGCTTTGAAACGACCAGCACCATCTCCAGCAAATCCATCCATAGCAATCGTTGTATCTGCCACTGCATGAACACCATTGACTAATACTGTTCCAGTTTCAGTTCCTCTAGCATCTTCTATTTCAGGTGGGATTATTGTAAAATTTTCTTTACCTGATCTTTGTTTAATAATAAATGCCATAAGTTCTCCATAAACATCTGATCTTTTTGCAGTGATTATTCTTGCAGTAA
>VTLG01013491.1_pt1 | contig 14717 bp, 19 predicted proteins | sample 4694571 | NCBI WGS metagenome assembly VTLG01 (sample SAMN12604809, study PRJNA352737) | marine metagenome | biome: ENVO:00000447; feature: ENVO:00000209|ENVO:00000569|ENVO:01000036; material: ENVO:00002151; isolation source: viral sequences binned using virsorter ...
AAATCTAATTATAGGGTGCGACATATTTCCTCTTCCATTTTAAAAGACCACGGGAAACTATAAACTCAACTTAACCCGGATTGGCGGGGTCTACCACAGATGGAGGAGCAGGCACGTTGTGCGCCGCATCTTCTTTAGCTTTTCTAATCTCATATGCTTCAGTATTATTAATTAAGAAATCTCTAGTCATTCTATTGGCATACTGATGCGTTGTTTCTGGATTAGGAATCATTGGAGGAACATCAGGATCTGGAGGATCTAATTCTGGATCATAATCTGGATTAGGAACCTCTGCTCTATACTTATAGTTTATACACATAGCTGTGATTACTCGTTCAATATCTTGATCGGCAATCTCGACACAAAAAGTGGCCATTTGAATCTCCTTTGTAATAAAAAATCCGGTGGCAGCACACTGCCACCACCGGATGTCAAGTTCTCAGCCAAAGGCTAAAAGACGCTTAAAACGCTCCCAGCAACACACGACGGGTGTCGAGAGCGGCAAAGCCGTGCTCAGCCCAACCGTAAAGACCAGCGCGTCGTTGGCGATGCAAAGTATCATCTTCAAAGACTTCCACTGGAGCACGAACCGGCATAACAAAACTGTCGCGGTTGCGAAGGTCAAGACCAACCACTAGCTCAGTTTTGGTTCCGGGGAACGTACCACTAAGGTCATTAGTGTAGAAGTTCTGATACTCTTGACTCACGCCAAGCTCATCCAGCGTGTGAAGATTCACATTGAAAATGCGCGTCAAAAGGCCACCATCAGAAACGATTAATTCGCGACGAGTAACCGGATCAACTTCATCAACACCCCAGTTGCGGATGTCTTCAATTCCCTCAGGACTGAGGTAAAGATCAGTTAATTCACCACGATTGATTGAGGTGGAGTTACCGCCTCCATTTCGTCTCATGACAACTTTTAATAGAGAAACAAGTCTCTTACTAAATTGGCCAGCAGCGGCATCAGCGTCATAAATCATAACGTTGCGGTCAGCACCAGCAGAAATGAGGGTGTGCCAACCATCGTCGTTCATCTTTTTAACAAATGAACCTTGAAGCACATCCATCGCACGACCCACAACATCCCATCTCGCATCACGAGCATACTTAAGCAACCAATCAATGGATGCACCCACATCATAAGTGGGGACCATAACGTAGTCACCTTCAACATGCCGTTCCGGGATGCGACCGTGATTAGGAATTGTGTAAGCCACAAATTCCTTCTCAGTGCCCGGAGCTAAGAAATCCAACGGAAATTCAGAAGTGGCACCGGGAGCCAAACGAATCGGCTCAAAAATACCATCAAGAATATCTCCGCTCATCACGCCCTTACGAAGAGGGATCTCAAGAGCCTTAGCTAATTCGCGAGTGGCTCCAAGAGATTCCTCTCGGTTCATCGATCCCGCTCTCGTGAGCAGGTCATTCATCTCTGAAGTAGGTTCAAAATATTTCTTAGACATTATATATCTCCAATTATTGTTTTAAAATTAAACGATGTTAATATCGACTTTGCAATAGCCATCAGCGTCTTTTGTAGACAGGAAACGACCCACTGCAGTACCGGCTGAATATTGGCTAGAAGTAACTAGCTTGCCATCAGTCGCCATATAAGCCTGTTCGCCAAACACGGGCGTCCCAGAAATCATATTGGTCACTACCCAGCCACGACGAAGCAAGAGAACCTTATTTCCCTTTTGAACTTCATCTTTAGCAAAGTTGATATGTTGCTTAGTTAAGTCTAGATTAACCACGTCATTTAAAAGCAATCCAGCAGGATGCTTCGCCGCAGCTTCGCTAGCATTAGCTGGCTTTGCAACGACCGCAGTTGAATCGTCCATAGCAGCACCCGAACCTTGGCTACTGTAGCATACTACAATACCACGTTCAGATACTTCATTCATAAAAAAGCTAAGATCAGTTAAGTGTTCATCTCTATCTGGTCTCAATGCCATGATTTACTCTCCCGATGTTGAGTTGTTGTTTAAAATAACGGTTTCTACCCAATTAGCTAAGCTACTCCGAGTAGTCTCCAATTCTTCATCTTCACCAACGCTAGCGTCAGCTTCAACAGAAAGAGGAAAAGACTCTTCAGCTTGCACGGTCTCTAATACTTCTTCATCTGCTTTCTCTTCTAAGGCTTCTTGAGCCTCGGAAGTATCAGCCTCTTCAGCAACTTCTTCTTCTGCGCTTTGAGACGTATCGGGCTCAACCACGGCATCCGAAGTTTTCGTATAAGCCGAAAGGGTGACAGCTAGCGCATCAAATTGATCATCGCTCAAATCTGCGAAAGTCTCCAATTTAGCATCAGCCTCTTCTTCTGAAAGGCCAGCTTCAATAAGAGAAGCTTTTCGAGCACGAGTCTTTTCAATAGCTCTCATTTCGGCAACTTCAGCATCTAACTTAGCATAAGCTTCATTAGATGTTTCAAGAGCAGATGTAAGCTCCTCTGCAGCAGACTGAGCTGTTTCTAACTCTTTAGTCAAAGATTCAATTTGCTCTAAATTGGCTTTTGCTTGCTCAGTCAGTTCGTCGATAGTTTTTTCATATTTTTCAACGCTGGCTTCAGAAAGCTTATCAACCAAATCTTTATTTTCTGCTTGCGCAGATTCGAGAGCAGTCTTCAACTCTGCAATCTGTTCATTTAAGATTTCATTTGACATATCGTAACTCTCCTGTGTGTCAGAACAATTAAGGTTATCTATTTTCATTATTACACCATTTTCATTTAAAAACATGTTTTTAGATGAAATAGAGGCTTTATTAAATTCAAATACTCGATTTTGATCAAATATGATACTTTCAGGATTAGCGGGACGATCCACAAATCCTTTTCCGCTAAAAGTAATACTTCGTAATAAACGACCAACTTGATGGTCTTGATATTTACCTGTTCCACCATAAGAACGTAAATGCTGTGTCAAAAAGGCTGTTTCATCATTTCGGGCAAGTATGTGATTTTTACCATCTGGGGCAACCACCGCATAATCAAACCCTCGGAAAATACATTCCATAGAAACATGTTTTTGTCCAGCCTCAATTTGATTAATAAGGTCCAATGCACGTTTTTGATAAGCTTGGTCTTGCCACTGTTTATAAATAACAGAAGACACTAATATATGATAGTGGTCTGGAAGGTCTTTAGGATCTACATTTTCATCAATTAAATTAAAATTCTTATCCACAGCCCAATTATCAATCATTCCACCTACAATTTGCTTTTCATCATGTTCTAAGTTAGTAGGCTTATATTTAGGGGTATCTTTAGAAGCCCATACTTCTTCTTTGGCAAAAACATCATCGTTCTTGTTCCAAGAGGTCGTAACCAAAATAGAGTACACATGATAGATATCCGCATCTTCTTTAGCAGCTTTAGCAAAAGGGAGGGGCTTCCAATTCTTTTGAATTTCGGCGGGTTGATCACTAAGAAGAACCGGAGCCTGATAAGCAATAGAGGCATTGGCGGAAATCAACGACTCCAAACCAGCATCTTTTTCGGCTTGAAAAATTTCTATTTTATTATTCATATTTTTACCCTATTCACAGTGCTCGACGTAGAAAGTAGCACGGATATTTCTAATTTCGTCAATACTTAATTTTCTATCCATATCATGAGAAGCGTTAGTAATCCACTCCTCACATTCTTGAATTACACCATTTGGCAACTTTTTGGCCAATCCTGCTCGAATGGCTTCTGCATCAACTAACTCTAGGTAATTAAGACTGCATAAAACAGAGAACTTAATTTGTTCGGACTCATTAAACTCCTGAGCAGTTAAGCTCCTCATGTTCTTTTTACCAAACTTACTAAGAATTCCCGGATTTAAAATTTCAGATATTTTTACTTGAGCCTCCTTAGCCCATAATTCAATAGAAGCTTTATTCTTAGGCTTAAACTGTCTTGGCTTACGAGACTGAACGTCTCTTGAATTTTGAGGTCGTCCGGGAGATCCGGGAGGTGCGGATTCATTATTGCGAGGTGGTGCCTTAGGTTGCTTCATATCTAATGCAGCCCTATCTCCCTTTTTCTTTTTCAACTCTACACCTACTTGACTTGGAGACGCCACTCCAGTCTGTAAGGCAATCTTTTCCAAACCATACTGTTTATCTACAGCATGATAGGGACTAATTTTCTCTAAATCTTTAGACACCCTAACTTTCTCCTCATCCACCACCCGACGTCTCTCAATATCGGGCTTAGCCTTAATATGTCGCTGAACAAATTCATCACTTACAATATTCCTATCAGCCATATTGACTAAGAGATTAGCTACTGACGTGGGATCATCCAAATACATAAAATCAAATTCCACTTGAGCTGCAAATCTAAAGCCCATTGTGGATTGCACGATCTTAACTTGATGATTCCAAAATTCTAACAAAGTATTACGAACATAACTTAAACGCTCAGTTAACGTTTTCAAAGAAATGAAATTGTTCGTCGTACCCGAAGCTCCAAAAGTTCCTGTTAATGTAGGGGGAATTCCTAGACATGCGTAAATAGCCATGAGAGTAGGACGATACTTTTCCTCGCCTAAGAAACGTTGAACATCCGTTCCCGTTTCAAGAAGCTCAATATCTGGACCCCAAACAATATCTGTTGTCCCACCACCAACATTAGCACCTAATATAGATTGTAGGGTTGAAGCAGCAGCTGGAGTAGGAGCTAACTTATGCTCTAAACTACCCAACTTAAAAATACGGATTTTAGAAATAGCACCGTCAAGAGCAGTTTTATCAGCTAGCTTTAATCTCTCATATAAAATAAGGTCATTAAAGCATGCATAAGTCATAGGGTCAGCCCACTCTTGCCAATCATCTTTTTTATAAAAATAAACGAATGTTTTGTCTTGAGGAAGTAAAACCCCTTTGTTTGTGTCAGCAGCTTGTATGATTTCTTGAGGAACTTGCTCTAAAATTCCACTATCAAAAGGATCATTAGAATTACGTAAACTTCTAATCATATTAACAATATGTTTAGGTAATTTCATTACATATTTACGTTCGCCAATCACATTAGCTAAAGGACCCCCTATAGCTTCTATAGTCAAGGGGTCAATAAAATAATACTGCCAAGGGATTTCGTTCTGAGAAAAATCAGAAACTTTTAGGTCTGCAATCATATCAGGAGAGGCAACCGACTTCTGCATTTCTAATCGTTTTTGTCTATTGATCTTAGCAGTGCTCATTCTTATGGGAACATTTGCCTCTCTAAACAACAAATTACAAAGTCGTTCAGAAACTTCTTTTCCGCGAACACGATTAAACCAATCATTGTAGAATTTTTCTACTCTTTTATTCTGATGGACTAATCGAACGCCTTGGCAAGCAAAATCGCCCATAAGGTCAATAGCATTTCTAATCAACCCTATTCTTCTATAAGCTGCGCGAGCAAAAGCAATAATATCTTTGGGTTTTTCTGGAACGGCTTGATCTGGTCTGAAATAGTCATAATCGCTATTTCTTAATCCCGGCCTTCCACTTAGAGAGGTGGTTAGATCAGAAAAATCTCTAATACGTGAACCGTATGAAGCAGTAGCACTCTCTTGAATAGCCTTCGTATATATTTGAAGGTTCTTTGCTTGATCTGCTTTACTACCTTCCCAACTTACATAAGCGGGACCATCAGCAGGAAACTCTTCTTTAGCATTTGGAGATTTTTTTCTTGCCACTTTTATTGCCTATATAGAATAATAGTAATTGATGGAAAATCAATACCTATTGATTATTACACCAAGAGAATTAATTACGACGAATTCCAAAGCAAGTATTTTGATTCATTTGAGCTGCCCACTCTTGACCCACATACATTTGGTTTGAGGACTCCAATTTCATCATTCCCGGAGTAATGACAGTTCCAATATTATTGTACATAGGTGCCGGAATCTCCCTTTGAGCTTCTCTAGCTATCATGTTGGCAATAACTAAGGCACTGTAACGATCTTTTCTCATTCGCCCCTTCTTGCCTGTATCTGTCTTGATCTCAGGAGTATCAAATCTTTCCCTACCCCCCGGAGTGATGGATACCACTACTGTCACGAGTTCATCTTTCAATTCCTCTATTTCCATTACAGCATCTTCCAAAGTATCATACAATCTTAAAGCATGGGATTCTCCCACCTTGTCTTTTAGTTGTCGGAAGGAGATCTTATCTTTCTCACTCATCAAGCTTAAACTGAGAGTATCAAATCTAGGAAAAAGAAGAATTTTATCCTCCATGTCTTTTCTAAGGCCGTGATTGGCCTGAGATGTCCATTCGGCTTTAGCAAATTGAACTAACTCTATAACATGGTCTCCCGCAACACGATCTGTATCTTTTTCTTTTTTCTCTTCAATAATAGGAAGAATGGGCCTTTCTCCTGTAAACATTTTATCATGATCTCTCAAACCTTCCGCTAAAGCATACCCACCTCCCTGAGCATCTATACCAATCCGCACACATGGAAATGTTTTATATAATTCTCTTATTTTTCTACAACAAAAGCTATAATAGTCATTAGCATCTGTTAGCCCAATCTGTTTTCGACTCTGAAAGTCTTTCTTATTAGTCGTCCATGTATATACCACCCGATGATGCTCTGGATGAATCTCGATTATGACTAAAGCAAAGTTATCCTGCTCAGAAGCTGGATCAATACCGAATACATATTTGAGATCTGGATTTCCTCGTGTCGCAGGATCAAACGGAGTAGAACACCATGGAGCCCAATCTGGACTTCCGCAATTGCGGTCATGAGCTACACAGTCTTCAATAAGACTTCTTTTGAAAAAGCCTTGACTATCTGATGTAAAACACGCCCCATATTCCATTTGGTATATTCCGTTGTGCATTGTAGCCCGAGCCCGCGCTACCTGCTGATCATCCATGAATCCCTCAGGAATTAGCTCATAGGGAATGCGAACAACAGAAAATGATTTCCAATCAAGACGCTTCATATATTCTGGAACTTCTTGAAGATCTTCCCCTTCTGCGTCCGCTGCTTTCTTGAAATCACCTTTGGTTTGGATCGTTGATTTATATTTCTTCCAATAAGAAGCAAAATGCTCAAAACCGTATCCACAGGTTCCAGAAATAATAGATTGGTTGGATTGGCGATCCTGATACTTGTCCTCCATACTCTCATTCCAATTCCCCGCTTTTTGTAATATTTTTCGTTTAGCTGCTTCCTTGACATTCTGAGTAGGGTTGGCAGACACTGCAGCAAAACCAGCTACCACAGTTTCATAGATATCCACGGGAATGCTATTGAATTCATCTGCTATAATAGTATGGGCACGCAAACCTCTAATCTTACTTCCATCTCCCAGAGGCACCGCCATAGCCCAACTGTCATTAATCCTCATAGTGCATCTATCCACATCTCTCCGAGGACCACTGTTATCATTACATAAACTTCGTAGTATAGGAGCATTTCTCCAAATGGTATCCATATACTCAAAAATGACCTTAGACTGTCTAAATGCAGCGCCCACAATTACAATCTTGGTTCCGGGAATAAGTGTGCATTTAACCATAGCATAAACAGCTAGTAAAAATGATTTTCCAAAACCACGACTAGCAATATACATGGGAAAGGCGCGACCCCACAATTCCTGTAGAATAACCACCTGTTCGGGCAAAAGCTCGATATTCATCAATTTCTTAACAGTCCATTGAAAATACTCAGGCTTTCTCATTAATCGCAAAACGTGAAGATGTAGATTGTCGCGATCTTCAGGATTAAGATTAGTCAGAGGGTTTTTAATAGACGCTAAATCTTCTTTGGTTAGATCAAGCCACGCATGTTCTGCAGATTCTACATCATAGGTCATTAACATGCCTCATTATTCTAAAAGCCATATCTTCAGCACGAACCTTATCTCCACAAGCTACCACATGTATTCCATGTTCAATGTATGCTGAAGTAATAATGCGCATCATATACTTACCCTTAATGCGAATCTGAGACCACTTATTTCGCGGAACCGTAGACCCTATGGGGTATTGCTCAATCTGATGCCATCCAAACTCAAAAAGCAAAAAAGCATGCGGGAATGAAGCCATCGCCTTCAACTCACGGAAAAATCTTTTCTCCCCACAGTTTCCAGCAAATTCCGAAACCGACTCTTTTCTTTCTATACACAAGAGATGCTCTTTGTCTTTTATAGTATAATCGCCTATGTCTACCTTAGAAGTCTCAGTACCAGCACAATACGCATCTTCATCAAACCACCAGCCGTGACCATCCTTTTCTCGCGTGTCGCGTATAACTGTAAAACGAGTCATTTCCTTGCATCCCACTCTAAAAGTTTTAAGAAAAAGATTTCATACCCTTCTTCATTTCCCTTAATCTTAGTGTGACATTGTTTACAAAGGGTAATACCATTATTGATAGAATAACGTAAAGCAGGATGTCTGTCCCATGTTTTAATATGGTGAACTTCTAGCCTCTTCTTAGAATTACATCCGGGCCACCGACACTTATGCTTGTCTCGCTTGCGAATATCTTTGCGCCACTGAGCATAAGCCGGATCATTCCAATTTCTGTGCTTCATGAATATCATGCTCAACCATTACTTGTACTAATTGTTTAAATTCTATTTCAGGAATCCAAGACAATTGATCTCTGGCCTTATCAGGTTTTCCCTGTAAATATTCCACTTCAGCTGGACGATAAAATTTAGGATCAATTACTACATAGTTACTCCAATCCCACACATCAATCAAAGAAAACGCTTCATCTAAAAATTGTCTAATAGAATAGGTATTGCCTGTGGCAATAACATAATCTTCAGGTTTTTTCTGCTGAACCATAAGGTGCATTGCTTGCACATAATCTCGCGCATGACCCCAGTCTCGTCGCGCATCCAAATTGCCCAATCTCAACTTAGCAAATTGAAAGCCCTGATCTCTAGACATTCTGCCGGGAATATAAACTTCATCTTCATCAAACACAAGATCTTCGTACTTCACTCCGTGACGATTGATCCATACTAAGAATTCCCCGAGCCACTTAGTAATTTTACGAGTCACAAAATTCTCGCCACGGCGCTCGCTCTCATGATTAAATAAAATGCCGCAGCATCCAAAAACATCATAAGCTTCTCTATAAATACGTACAAGATGATGAGCAGCAACTTTAGCTACTGCGTATGGAGATTGTGGCATTAACACAGTCTCTTCGTCTTGATACTTATGAGGTTCTGAAATGTCGGAACTGACTGTATAGTTCTTACCAAACATTTCACTGGTGGATGCCTGATAAAATTTAGTTTCCGGCGAAAACCTTCTAATAGCTTCTAAAAGATGAAGAGGCCCCAATGCATTAACTTGAAAAGTAAAATCAGGTTGCTCAAAGGAACTTCCCACATGAGACTGCGCCGCTAGGTTGTAAATCTCGCTAGGCTTATGTTTATTAACCACTTCATAGACACAACCGGAATCAGCAACCTCTCCCTCTACAATTGAAAAGTTCTGATGATTTAAACACTTGGAAAGCCTATCTAAGGTATTGGTGCTACTACGCCTCTTTAATCCAAATACCTGATAGTCCTTTTCTAATAAAAGTTCCGATAGATAAGAGCCATCTTGACCGGTGACTCCCGTAACTAAAGCTGATTTCATTTGTCTTCCTCTATTAACGTGTCCGCGTTTAAAACTGGTTGATCCACAGTACCATCTTCATATTCATGATAGCCGCCAAGTCTCTTAACTGCTTTCTCAGCCGCAGCTTTGTGAACCTCCATATCAAATCCTTCCTTATCCCGCAACTCTCTTTCATCCAGTTGTCTGAGCCAAGAGCTAAAGTTAGTTTTAGCATCGTCGGCATTTCTCTTTCGCTGTTCTCTTGTACCCTTCAAATCCTTAAGAAGTCGCTCTTTCTTTGTAAGCAACTTTTCATGTTCATTAATATAAGCAGATTTAGAAGATATAGCTGCTCCTAACTGAGTTTGAAATGAGGCCAATGCTACAGTGTCCTGCATAGCGCTAGGTTTGTCCATCTCATCCTCAATTAGCTTATTCAGTCGTTCGATATTCTTTAATATCTCTTGGCGGTCTTCCATACCACGATTAATAAGTACTTCAGTTCTAATGACTTCTAGTATCTCCATTTCCTCGGTATGTGTTACATCCTCAGAAAATTGCTTAAAGTAGTCGGTCCACTGATGTTCAAAGAAAATAATCTCGGAATCGGAAAATTGTTTCTTAAGCTCGTGAAAATAATAACGACCTCTTAACTCTACTAAAAGATGCTCATCATCCGTCATGTTACGCATCTTCAGATTTTCTTTATCTATAAACTTTTGTATCGGCGCTGTCGTTCTATTTAGATTATTAGCAATGTCCTCAATAGGAAGATTAAAACAATTCTGCCTAATGAAGTTCATTTCTTCAACTGATAGCTTGCCGCGTTTTTTCGTCATGCTATGGAGTTCCTGTAATGCCAATTGCTAAATACTTATAGTCGATACCAGTAGCGGAAGTATTATAAATAGTAATCAGTCTATTATCTCCAGCAACAGAAGTGCCATAATAATCGTTATGACTGAATGATGAATAAGGTCTAATAGCTATTCCTGAGACATCACCAGAACCGCCACCATAAAACATATTAGTAAAGGCATCTGTTCCTGTAGCTCTAACTACTAAAACATCTCCAGTTCCTGTAGCGGTTGGCTCAAACATAAACGCGCTAATTTGCGAAAATGATTTAGAGACATCTCCTCCAGTAATAGCCTGATGTGTTAGACCAGAGAAATCTATCTCTAGCGTATCACCGGCTGATAATGTTCCTGTATATTTTGCATACTCATTAAAATAATTTGTTAAACCTAGTCCAGTGGGAAGACCGCCTGTACCAGTAGGAAATCCAGCACTAGCATCTAAAAAATACTCTTCGGTTTGACTTTGATCACCCAGTGTAGTTGTAGTGCTATAAGTCAAATATGAAGTAAAACTTGCTGACTTTGTTACGGCCATAACTATTTCCTTAATAAATTACCATTCTTCAGGGTTAATATCATTGTCTTTTAATATCTGTACAACAAGTTCCGTAATAGCTTCTTTACGAACCTTGGGAAGTTTTAAGTTATTAGTAAATCTTAACCAATCTTCTCTGTACTTAACTGGGATAGATTTATCAATTAAATTAAATATATGTTTTTGATCAATAAGGTCGGCCATGTTGTCCGATCCCTTGATCTCTAAGTCGAGCTGAGCTGTATTCATAATATTGCGCTTGGCCGTGTTTCTATTCAGCCAACCCGCATACAAATCACACTCTTCATGATCATCATAAGCTTTACATCCATATCCTTTAGCATTCACAAATGTTTTATCAAAAAATGGACAGCTGTCGCAGGGTTTATCAGGTCTTCCAAAATTGTTACGTTTAAAGTTGTATAGGCGATTACGAACATGAGTCCAAAGAAAGTTCTCAAGCGGTCTTACTCCATCATAATTCTCTAGACCTTCCCAAGCGAACAAGCGGGCTTGTTGTTTCATATCCTCTATATCGTGGTATCCAAATTTAAACTTGCCTGCTAGACGGTTAGCAATGTTATTAATTATCTGGATTACTTGCTGTTCCGTCATATCCGGTGGAATCACCCTGTTTGATCTCCTGTGTTTCTATATTCTCCAAAGAGAGATGGGGATCTCTAATAACTATGACTGCATCTAAATTAAAAGCATCCATGCTAATTTCAAGACCCATCACGTTTTCCACTAGCTCTCCTGTTTCCGCACTGACAACCTTTGTTGTTGCACCCGTTCCCTCCGATACTATCTTCAGTTTCATTACTTGCTCCTAAAAGCTGTGTCATGTCTTTTTCTGTTGATAAATTGGCTTGGGCTATAGCAGCAGCATCTACTCCACTAGCTGCTGTAGCATGAGGTTCTACAGAATTTACAAACTTTTTCATTATAAGATCTCCAAAACTCTTGCTGTTTAACTATAATATTATATACTTAAATGACCACTTTATTATACACAAATGAGTAAAAATCATGAATATCAAATGGAGTGCGGAAGATAAGAAGTTTATTAAAGATAGCGCGGCGGATCTAAAAGATAAAGATTTAGCTAAAGAATTAAGCCTCCGAAATGGACGACCTGTCTCTTTAGGGGCTATTCGTAAACTTAGACAGCGTTTAGGTATTGCTAAGAAAAGTGGACGAGGTGTCTGCGCGCTGGAGGAAAAATGAGTTGCTGCGACCTACGACAAAGTATGGTACATGGAAAAGGCATATTCGCGACAGAAAAGTTGCAGGAAAATCAAGTCCTTTTCGAGACTCACACAAAAACAAGCGGCGCTATCAAATGGGTTAATTTAATGCCCAATCATCTATACAATCACTCCACCACCCCCAACTGCAGATCCATGACATTGGGGAATTTCAAATATTTAGTAACTCTCAGAGATATCGAGGTGGACGAGGAGTTACTGGTGGATTATACCAAAGATACGGATTTAGAACAACCTAAGTCTGATTGGTTATAAAAGTGGACATTTAGTCTATTGGCAGATAATTTTGTCTAAACCACCTGCGCTTTTTGGTGTGTTCCGGCTGGTAGCTCACCAGATTATAAAAACCCCACCTCTTAAGTCGTTATTCTGTAACGATTTACGACAAAATGAGCCCGCCCGGCGTGCCCTAACCCCTTACGTAGCAATGACTTATGCTATTTCGAGAATCTTTGTGTTTTTTTCTTGACATATTAAAGACCAGCGTGTACAATGGACGATATAAAGGATAGGAACATTACTCGAAGGGGAAAGACATGAAGAAGATCGACGCAACAGTATGGACAAGTGACGAACATGATGCTAACATGGTGGGTGATCGCACATGGCTTACCATCCGCATCGGTGACCATGAGATTCTGGTTAACGTTGATCGATGGGAACTTGACGACGCAATAGAGGATCTGGAAGATGAAAAAGAATCCCAATTAATTCTGAAAAGAATGCGAGCCAGTGACCAGACTAGTCACTAGGGTATGGTATACTTAGGATAACACGAAAGGAAAACAATGGTACTCAAAGAGAAGACAATCAGAGTAGAGGAAAACCGAAAGCTATGGCTTTCAATGTGGGTCAATGCTAAAGGCCAATACTGTATTGGTCGCATCCACACGAATGGAACCCGCGCGGTATACCGTAAGGGTCAGAAAAGCTACATCGAAAGAATCTGGAGAAACTACAAATGAACGTAAGCGAAATCACACTCACTAAAACTACCCGCGTTGAAGGCGATACGGATGCCTACCACATCCTGTCAAATCAATTCCAGCTTGATCAATATATCGCCCGCTTCGGCAATGTCGAAGTTGTGTGGGATGATGATTGGACGGTATACCGTGTCCCTAGCTTGGATGAAAAACGCAATATATATTCTGAGAAAAAAATCCGAGATTGTGCAAAATGGGGTTGTGAATAATTACAGCATAGTGTACAATCAGGCTTTAACTTACTAAGGAAAAAAATATGAAACGCGACTTTTTAGATTGGCTTGAAATTATTACCCTTGGCGCATCGGTCTTAGCGATAACCGCTCTCATGGCCTTCAGTGCAACAGCTGTAGTTTATTGCTTACACGCTCTATAAAGGAGGATCAGAACACTAGGCGAGGTTAGTTAGTATTGGTTAAATTTCAAAAACGAAGGTAAACACATTATGACGAAATCTGTAAAAGTCACTAAAGAACAACTCTTGGACACTTATGTTAAAACAATGAAAAAGGGTGGAACACAACAACACGTTGCAAAGTCTTTAGGGATCTCCCATGGTGAGGTTACATCTCGCATCGCATCACTACGGCGAGATATGGAGGAGTATCACGGTGTGGTTTTGCCTTCTGCATGGGAACTAAAACAGGAAGCCAAACGACAGCAACGCAAGCAAGAGCTGCAAGGTGTGGCCTCTATGGTGAGTGACCTACTCACCCGTTCGTTCTAAGCCCTTGTGGCGTAAGGACTTAGGGCGAGCCGGGCGCCCCCGCCGTGACGTAACCCCTTATGTAGTAACGACTTATGCTATTTCCTAAATCTTTCTATTTTTCTCTTGACGTGCTAAAGTTTGTATGGTAAACTTGACGATATAAGATAATAGGAAACACGAAAGGAAAAGACATGAGCAAAGATCTGGGAACGGTGAATGGATGGATGGAAGATCCGAAAGAGTATATTGAACATCTAGAAACTTGCAGTTTCTCGGATGTCACCATCAAAATGCTGGGCCGATGCTACAAAGAATACTGTTGCACAAAATGTGGCATCGTGTATAATGTAGATTCATCTGACTAACCCTCTATTATAGGATGTCGAGAATGAGTAAGTTTGATCACGCCCGTATGATTGAGGAATGTGCTGAGTATCAGGAATATCTAGAGCAGTGGGAGGATGATGATTTACTGTTAGAGGAAATGGCTGAGTATTATCTAGAACAAGGAAATTTAGAATTATTGGGGTTGTGCAATGGCTGAAAATCTGTTACTCTTTATAGCGTTCTGTGGTTTAACTTGGATCATTTACTTTGGTGGATATCATGACCGTGAATTCTAGAGTGTATGTTTATCGTCAAAACAATTCGGGCGGATATATAATCAAGCCTGCAAAGTTTATTATTGTAGAAGCTGAAAATGAGCCAGCTGCACTTGACAAGGCAAAGGAAGCTGGTTTATACTTAGACGGCGTGTCGCTTGGTGTTGACTGTTCGTGCTGTGGTGATAG
>VTLG01016927.1_pt1 | contig 14716 bp, 15 predicted proteins | sample 4694571 | NCBI WGS metagenome assembly VTLG01 (sample SAMN12604809, study PRJNA352737) | marine metagenome | biome: ENVO:00000447; feature: ENVO:00000209|ENVO:00000569|ENVO:01000036; material: ENVO:00002151; isolation source: viral sequences binned using virsorter ...
TAGGGGTCAAATTATCACCATCATACATATGTGGTAATCTTGTCTTGTTTCTATAATCGCCGGGTTTCGATGTTATATTTTCGGGATTCCCGTCCGCTAGTCTTTCTTTAGCCATTATATCCTCAACAGTTTAATGTAGGCACCATATAAATATTGAGATGTAGTTGTTGGATTCCACTTCAATATAATATATCTTCCATCACTATCGTCAGCATTTACAGGGCTCTGGTAAAATGAATACTCAGTATTCGTATATATAGTTGATGGAGGACTACAACTTGTAGCTGTACTTGTAGTTATATCACTATAATAAGCACCTATAACTACACTTGCAGTGCCGTTTATTCTAAATTTCGAAGCTTGGTAACCACTTGGGATAGGTATATTAGCATAAGCCTCCATATTGGAATACATTACCTTACCTTGACCACCATTATCTACCATTGCTAAGTTACCATAAGCATTATCATCATTAATCACAAATTCACTAGGTGGTATCCATATTGTATCTTTTGTATGCCAACCTGTTACAGCAGTACCTTTTACTATAATACCTTTTTCAAATTCGTGATTTCCATCAGATTTCCATTGTGACCATATAGTACTTCCACCTGAAGCTGTAACTTTAATTCCACCACCATCATCTTTAGCACTTCTTATTTGTCCATACTGAGTACCACTTTCTTGAAATACTATATAAGAATCATTATTAGCTCTATCTAAATAAAGACCATCAGAAGACATATGAGGTACTGTTGTCCAGTATAAACCAGTTCCACTTGGAGCGTGTTGTAAAAATTGTCCACTAGTAGGAGTATTTTGAGTATCTAATTCAGCAACCCTAATTGCATTATCTGCCATCTTTGCTAATGTTATTGAATTATCAGAAACTGTAAGAGTTGGTTTATCTTCTAGGTCATCATAACTAATACCACTTGTAGAACCTTGTACACTAAGTTCACCTCCAACATCAACGTCACTAGCAAATGTTGCAGAACCATCAGTATAACTTAAATCTAGTGCCTCAGTATAACTTGAACCATTACTACTTGTATAAAAATTAATACCTCTTTGGGATTTTATATCAATAGACCTATCACCTAATGATTGTAATTCAGTATATCCATTTGCGTTTAAAGATAACTGACCTGTATATGTACCATCATTAAGATTAAGAGTATCACTTATCCTAACATTACCATTTATATCAGCTTTCCAAGTATCACTAGGGGCTCTATTTACACCCAAACTTCCATCTTTAATATAAACGTGCTTATTAGTACCATCAGTTCCAAATGTAAAACCAGATACTGTTTTAGTATTGGCGTACATACCCATCTTACCATCAGCATCAAAACTTAAAGCTCTTTCTTTATATGGAGATGAGTTATCATATATTGCTTCTGTATGTATAGCAAACTGTGTTTCATAGTCATCTGGTTTATTAGCAAAACCTATACAACCAATTTTAGTAGAGCCATTATAAAAGAAGATACGAGCCTGATTTCCAGTCCCGGTTCTTTTTATATCAAGAGTTGCAGTTCCAAGTGGACTAGAACCACCTAAATTAAAGTGTGGATTTGCACCATTGACTTCTACTAAGGCAGTACCACTAGCATCACCTTCTAATATTATTTGAGAATCACCATTTGAATCTTGTTTAATAGTAAAGTCACCCTTACAAGATACTTCACCAGTAGAAGTAACTTCAAATTCATCGCCATTCATTTTTAAATGACCAGTATTATCTACTCTAAATGGATATATACCACTTGATGGAGTACCTATTGATAATGTTCCACCAACTACTGTTATACTGGCATTACCATCTACTGCATCTTTAGCATCTTTAGCTCTTGATTCTACTGTGGAGGCGGCAGTACCACCTATTTTACCAGTAAAGTTACCATCTGATGGGTCAAATATATCTGTACCATCAGACTTCTGTAACTTACCTTTAAATTCTCCACCAGAACCAAATTTACTATTATCTACATTTCCTAAGCCAACATCAGACTTGGTAACACCAGCTCTAATATCTGCTACTGATGTATTTCCTACATTACCAAGACCAACGTGTGATTTACTAATACCACTAGGGGTACCCGTAAATGTAGGCGAAGCAAACATTGTAGCTTTAGATTCATTAGTTACATTGCCTAAACCAACATCACCTTTAGTTGGTTTGTTATTAGCAGAATATTGCTGTACGTTATCTACATTACCTAGACCTACATCTGACTTCGTTGGTTTATTACCAGAGTGATATGCGGCGTGATTAGTTACATTACCAAGACCTACATCGCCCTTGGTTGGTTTATTGGCAGTATGGTATACATTACCTTTTGCTACGCCATCCCAAGTGCCTTGGAAGTCGCCATCAGCCCTTTGTAGTTTTTTCCAAACTTTAGCCATTTTCTGCTACTGGTGCCTCTACTAGTTCTTCTTGTTCTACTTCAACCCAATCAGGGTCTGCCTCTGCGGCTTCTTCAAATGCTTTAGTAAACTTTTCGTGCATTTTAAATACCCAAACACCTTCCTTAACGGTTAAGTTAATCTGCTCTAACAGACTTACAACTGCTTGTAACTCCTGAGTAGTGCATTTAACTATCTTCAGCTTTGCTTTCATCTTGAACCTCCTGTGATTCTAGCATTGTTTTTATGAACTTAACTTTTAAATAAGTAGTAGTAGCTTGTTCTATCTCTCTACCTCGATAAGTTCTTTCTGTCATTAGGTCAAATATATAATTTATATCTGACAATTCCAATTTTGACAACTTTGCCTGTAAATCTATTACTTCTTCCTTAGGCTCTGGTTTTTTCATAACCTTTTTAGCCTTACTCCAAAAATCAGACATTAAGACTTTCCTGCGTCTATCTTAACTGTTTTCCCTTCAGCATCTTTTGTTTCAAAATCATAAGGATAACCTGTAATATTAGCTTTCTTTTTATGGAAATCCCTTAATGCAGTTTTCTTATTCATTGAATTACTTTTAAATGCGGCAGGTCGTTCTATCGCAGGTATCATCTTTCCAGTTTTCTTATCCTTTAGAGTCCTTCTACCTTTCATATCAGCGTTCATCCTTGAACATAAATCGTCAAATAACTCTTTCTTAGTCATTATCTCACAATCAATATCTGTTTCTTGGTCCATATCCATATCGTTTTGCATTAGCCAAACTCTACGAGCACCGTACATCACATTTCCATCTACGTCTGCACAGATATAGTTAAACTCTTCTGGTTTATAGCCTTTTTCTTTGAGTGAGGACTTAACGGGAGAATAATCGTAAGTCATATTCTCCCATTGCCCATCTTTAGGAACTGTTATTTTTAAGTCTTTTAACTTAAAACTTTTTATTTCCTTAGCCATTTTTATACATCCTGTACGACATAAAGCTCATCTGCATAAATTCCCTGAACTCCAACATCCTCTGTAGGTGTTGAACTTGGGTTACTTATAGTTACTGGAGCTTTAGCCTTGGTTGCTATTGAAGCAGTTACTCCTGCCGCATAATTAGCGTCATCACCGAATACATCAGCTAACTCTTGAAGAGTGTCTAATGCTCCGGGTGCATCACCAATTAGGTCATCTTTAGCTGTTGTTACAGCCGCCGCTTGAACCTGTGCAGATGTACTACCACCAACTTTATCAGCATCAATAGTTTGAGCAGTTCCATCGAACTTTAACTTTCCTGCATCCATTGTTATTGCTTGATTTACTACTGCACTTAAGCCAATATCACTTTTACCGAATGAACCAGAACCTGCGTTATTCAATGTTACAGTACCTCCACTTGACGATAATGTAATTTGAGCATTCTTAAGACTATTAGGTGCGTTACTAGCATCTGTCTTAATAGCTCCTACACCAGTTGCAGTTACTGTACCACCACCAGCTCCAGATAAAACCCCTGCCGCACTAATACTTACACTACTGTTTTTAATTGTATTAGGTGCGTTACTTAGGTCAGTATCTACAGCTCCTATTCCAGTAGGTGTAACAGTTCCGCCTCCAGCACCCGAAAGAACACCAGCCGCACTTATGCTGACTTGGTCATTCTTTAAGATATTTGGAGCATTACTTCCGTCTGTTTTAATCTGAGCATCGTTTGTTACATTGCTCAATCCAACTACTGTTTTATCAGGAGCTCTTGCTACCCATTCACCTGCTTTAATCTCATCATTTCCAGAGCTTGTTGCTACATACTGTTTGTTGCCATCATTAGTATCAATCCAGATGTCACCAGCCGCCGTTGATGTTGGAACACCATCTTGGGTAAAAGTGGTAGTCTGTGCTCTATCTAGAACATTCGTTAAACCTACATCACTTTTAGTAGTGTTTTCATTCTTAATGGTACTTGGAGCGTTTGATAAATCTGTATCAACAGCACCAATGCCTGTTGGAGTAACTGTACCCCCACCTGCACCACTAAGTACACCTGCGGCACTTATACTTATTTGGTTATTTTTAATGGTATTTGGTGCATTAGATAAATCAGTGTCTACTGCTCCTATACCCGTGGGAGTAACCGTTCCACCACCTGCACCTGATAATACACCACCTGAACTAATTGATATTTGGTCATTTTTCAGTATGTTTGGGGCGTTACTTCCATCAGATTTAATCTGAGTATGGTTAGTAAGATTACCTAATCCTACATCATCTTTATCATATGAGTTTGCACCTTTACCCTGTTTAACTTGTACCCATTCGCCAGCCGCTATTTGGTCAGCACCTACAGATTCAGCAAAATACATAATGTTATTATCATTAGTATCATACCAAATGTCACCTATCTGTAATGATGTAGGTGGGTCATTTTGTTTAAAGGTTTTTGGTTTCCCTGCTCCTGTTGCCGCATTAGTAACAACTGTACTTGCCGCAGTACCGTTAACAGTACCCGTAAAGTCGCCATCTGCACGTTGGAGCTTCTTCCAGACTTTTGCCATTTGTCTCTCCTTAGCTTTCTTCTACGGACACCACTAAGGTACCTTCAGAACTATTATAATACATAGTTCCTTCAGCATTGTCAGTCGGTGCCGATGTTCTTGGTTTTAAATGCACTGCTCCCTGATGGTCTACAGAAAACACTTCTGTGCTATTATTAAGTATTTGAAACAAGTCCCCAGATGATACCGTAGAACCTGTTTGATGTTTTAAAATATTTCCGTCAATTAAATCTGGTAAGACTTCTACATCATCACTTCCGTTATCTCTATAAAACTTTCCATCTGAAGAATTATAGAATACTAACTTAGTATATACATCCTTTACCAGATTCGGACTTGATAAACTTCCTGCCATTACTGAATCCTCGTGTAAGTTGGTGTTACTGGTTCTGCTACCTTAGTCATTACAGGCATTACCGGAGCAATTACCCTAACCATAGATGGCATAACATTTTTAGTTACCCTTGAAGATGTAGTCCCTCTTACAAATAGACCTAATAATATATTATTAAATGGATAACTTATTGTATTAAATGCACTGTTTATTTGATTAAAAGTAGTTGACATTAAAAATCCATTGGTCTAGATGATATTTGAGAGCCATCTCTGCCTCTATAAGAATAATTCCTGCATAATTTTACACCTGATTCATACTTCATATGAAAATGCTGTGCTAAAGGTATTGTTTCAGCTTTTCTTTCGTAACCGTTAGCAATAACCCTGTTAATTAATATTTCGTGAAATTGCTCTGGTATTTCACATTCTTGTTTTAAATAAGTGGTCTCTGTTACTTGGGTGTTAGAATCTAACTCTGTTCCTAAGTATGTACCTGTAGTTGCGTCTGTTGCGTGAGGGGTGAAACCATCTCTTTCTGGAGATTCACCGGGAATAAGGAACTTATCAGGTCTTTGAATGTATAATAAGTTTACCTTTTTTCCAGCCTCTGTAGGAGACTTATATTTATCAGTTGATGAATCATAATAGGCAACAAGAACAGAGTCACGTTCTGTCCACCATAACCATTGACTAACATTTAAATTCTGACGTTCCATTAGGTTAGGTCCCTTTCAATAGGTCTACCTATTAATTTCTTTATAGTTTTACCATCGTAATCTACACCCTTTACTTTTATAATGTGCTTTTTTAATGGATACACTCTTTGATTAGCTACTGTGTCAAATTGGTCAATAGATTCAATTACTTCTGCTCTATATCCCAAATCATTCATAGCATCATTTAAGCTTCTAACTATTTCAACTTCCCCCATATCTGGATGATGTTGTTGTACTCTTTCTATCATTTCTTTTAATTTCATATCTTACGCTCCGGAACCTCCATAACAGGTTGAATATGATTAGCTACAAATTCTTGTTTCTTACCTGTTATTATTTGTAGTTGCTGAGTCATCCATTGATAATCAGTACTTAATTTTTGTATTACAGTATTATATAACTGTATCTTTTTTGCTAGGTTTGCTTGGTACTCTTGAAGTTTAGCTCCCATTTTAGCTTGTTCTTCAGATAACTCTGTACTCATTTTTGCAATACCTTGTTGGAAGGCTTGAACATTATGACTTAACTCTGCATTGAAATCACCTAAGATAGCATTAGCTCTAGATAGTTCTTGAGCGGCTGTACCTAATGTTACTTGAACCATATCCTCATCTTCATCCTTTAACCAGTATTGAGCACTCTCCATATCAGCAGAATCTCCACCCATATCAGAACCATCTATTAAATTTTGTGCTTTTGTTAAAGCATCATTAACATCACTTGCTGGAAATGTTGGGTTAGTAAAACTTGGTAAAGATGTATCTAAACTTATTTGTGCTGACACATCAGCTATTTGATTAAATAATGTAGTATCTGCATCTAAATCTGTTGGTAGTTTTGCACGAAAGTCTACCAGTCTTTCAATTATCATACATTCTGCGGCGTGAAGTAATACTAATTCGTGAAAAATTGTTGGAAATCCCTCATTTGCACTATATGAGTTAGTAGTACCACCTATCACTATATTATTAATCTCTATCTCTTCACCGCTATCATCTATAGTTCTTCCTTTGGAACTAGGTACTACTACAAGAGTACCTTTTTGAGATGGACTAACATCTGGTAATACTCTAATTTTATTCTGCCCTATTAAGAAATATACAGGCTCTGCATTTAAAGCATAATATATACTATCTGTCTGTTCTGCTTGTTTAGCTTGACTTCTCTTTATTTTACGACATTGTTTTTCGAACTTTAAAACATCTAGTAAGTGAATTGAATTAGTGGTTTTTACCCAGTCAAATCCTGCTGAACCAGTAGCTTGGTTTCCCATATCTACATCTACAGCAAAAGAGCCTAAAAGCTCTTTGTTATTTGATGCTACTGTTGAGATAACATAATCAACACCCTTATTAAGAGCATCAGCGACACTCTCATTAGCGGTGCTATTTGTTAATTGTGCTAGTTTTATTGTAAAACCCATATACTCACTCTTTCCTTTATATAGGGGGTCCGAAGACCCCCCATAATATACTCAATCCTTAGATTAAGACCACTTCATAACTGCGTGGGTTTCAGGTAGAGATATTTCTAAACCGGCTTCGGTTAAGACCATATCTTTTCTACCGTCAATCTCATTGCCCTGCACATTAGTCATAATGTGAGTATCCCTAGAGATACCGTTACCAGCCAATGGACGATACTTAACATTAGCTAAATCAATAGCCATTGCCATATTATCGTCTTGTCCCCTGAAAAGAGGCTCAGCAACAAAGTGAAGGTTACCAAAGATTGTATTAATCTTTGTTACCTCGTGCCCGAAAGCACCTTGGATATGTTGAGCGTCTAATCTGTACGCAGATGTTCCAACGGTGTTGCCCAAGAAAGAATTAGAATCTAACTTGTTCAACCAAGCGAGTACTTTGCGTGAGCAAAGAACTAGTTTATCACCACTGTTACCTGATTCAGGAGCAAAAAAGTCCTTCATCGCATCGATAAAGTCGCCATATACAGAAGAGTTATAAGTAAAGTTAAAAACTTTACCATTAGCTTCGGTATAAGGTACGATACCGTGTGAGTAACGAACTGGACCTGCGGCGGCGGCTTCATCAGAAGCACCGATACCGTACAACATAGCGTGTTCGATATCCATTTTATGTTCCATCAGTTTGTCAGCCCATACTCTACGATATTCATCAGGACGACCTCTGTAGCGAGTTGCTAGTGAAGTACCACTGAAGAGTTGGATTGCTGTCTTAAAAATCTGACAGTAACCTTCTCTAGAGTAGAGTTCATCTTTCCAACCCTCTGGGTCTGCTGAACCCTCAGCCCAAGCACTACCGATTACTTGACCTTTGGCTCCAACTTCGATATCAGCTTCGTCAATAGCTTCTAAAGCTGTGACTGTGATATCTGTACGAGTGAGTTTATTAGCAGATGAGTTGCCACCATTATAAGTAGCACCTACACCATCACCAATATTGTCAACCGACTTAACCCTAACTGCTTTCCCAGCAATTCTTAGGACTTGCCCAACAATTAAAAACTGAGGAGCGGCAGTGGAACTTCCACCACCAAGAGTTAAATCATTACCATACTTGTCGTAATCTGCGACAAGTTGATAAGTGGTATCTGCACCTTTTGCCACTGCGGCACCGTCTGTCTTACATACAAAGTTACGGCGTTGCCATTGATGACGCTGTTCAAGAAATTTGAAAACGGGGTCATCAGTAGACTCCTTCGCAACTTTAGATAGATAAACAAAAAACGGTGACTGCTGTGGAGCGAGTTCAGATACTCTATCCCCGAAGTTATATACTCTACGGGAATCATTGATGCTTACACCCTGAGGTGCAACACCTGTACTGGTACTATATGCGTTAGCCATATTACCTGTCTCCTAGTTAAGTCATCCTATGACTATACTAGCCAAAAGGATTCCGTGATTTATAGTCATTTATCATAGAATCCATTACAGAATCAGTACCTGATTTTTGCGATGAGGACTGTCCGGGTACCACGCCCATAGGACTTGGAACACTTTGTGCCCTTTTTCTTTGCTCAAAACTCTCATTTGGAGCAGTTTGGGTAACTGGTGCTGTACCAGCATTACCATTCTGCATCCTAAATAATTGAAATAAGTTGTCTACAGTAACATTCTTAGGGTCGTCCATAACTTTGACAAAAGTAGCAATCTCCTCATCGGTTGCTTGATACTGGTCTCTTAGATGTGAACTCATCTGATTCATATTACTTTGATAAGCTTCTTTCTCTGCTTGAGCTTTCTTGATTTCATCCTGTTCCTGTTTCATCTTAGTACGTTCTTCTTCAATAACGGCTTGACTGTACTGTTGGTGCAATCTATTGTACTCATCCATATCGTCACGCCATCCTTCAACTGCATCTAAATACTTAGCTGATTCAGAATCAGGGTCATCCATCGCTTCCGCACGATTGTAATTCCTCGGTTTTTGAGGTTTACCCGGCGGGTCAGGAAACCTTATTTCCTGCTCTGGTTCTACGTCTGGCTGAGGTTGCATCTGCTGTTGATTTTCAAGTGCTTGAAGTCTAGCTTCTAACTCTTGTTTCTCATTACGAGCTTTATCAGCCTCACTTTGCCAGTATTGATAACGCTTAACATCATTATCAATGGGGACTTCTTCTGCCGTTGCTTCCTGAGGTGCTTCAACATTGACTCTATCGTTTGCGGCGTTAGGGTCAACTGGTGAAGGTTCAGGCTCAGCTTGAGATTCTCCTTCTATTCTATCATTCATCTCATTTGCACGGAAAAAATCGTCTATTAGATTCCCTTTATCCTTAGTCGCATCAAATGCGGCTTCTGGTGTTAATGGGGAATCCTGAGCAACTTCTGGTTGGTTGTCTTGGGTAACCGGTGCACCCGGTGCTAAAACGTCTTCAGCCATTGTTTCTCCTTTTCTTGATTAAGAGGCTCCATTAGGACTTGGAGGTACTCTGTTTTTTTGCTTGTGAAACTGCCTGTCTCACTTCGCTTTTAACCTGTCCTAAGGCGTCATCAAGGCGTTTCTCGAATAACTTGCCAGACGCTTTTGTCTGGGTTGAAGTCTTATCGAGGTCTGCCTTAAATTTTTCCAACTCTGCTCTTTGTTTAGCGTGATATATTTCTCTTTCACGAGTCTGCATATCACCCTTGAGCTTTTTAATTTCTTCTTGGGCTCCTTGTAATTGACCTTGTAGTTGCCCTACTATATCAGTTCTTTCCATAACTCCTTCCATATCGAAAACTTCTGTCTTTTTAAGAACTTCTTGCTTATCAATAATTCCCTTCTCATATGCGTCCATATACATTTCAAGCTGTGCATAACGATTAGTTGGAAGAGTAGAACCAGTAACAACAACAACATCAAAATGCCCTCTACTAATGTCATTAATTATCTCCACTTCACCTGTTTTATCATCATATAGTTTTTTATTAATAGCAATTTCAGATAAACTATTATTTGGTTGTACAATTCTAATAATCTTCTCTGCTTGATATAACTGTTGCATCAAAGGGATAGCAACTTTCGCCATCCTTACTAATCCAGTCTCTATGTCCTGTAACTTTGATTTAATTTTTCTTTGTCCAAATTCATCAAGTGATACTGTAGCTTTATATGTATGAGGTGCGGCTTCAGCATTCCCCTGCATTAACTCATATAAGCCTAATGCGTGGTCTATATCAGTTTTTGCAACCTGCTCATTCTGATATAATGTATTTGGGAGGGGGGTGGGCTGAACCGGTTGAGGTGCCCCTGAGTCCATATCAACCTCTATAGCAACCCCGGGTTGAGCCCACCGTTGTTCGAAATCTTGCATATCCACTGAACCACTTGGAATTAAAATCTTTGTATTTGTACTCGTTGTTGCGTGAGCAATAATAAGAGACCGTGTCTTATTAATATACTCTTGCATATCTTTTACCATCCTAACATCAGAAACCGGGTAGGGTGTTCTTGTGTGAATATTCATAAACAACACGATAGGGTAGTGTTCCGTGGGTAAGATTCGGGAGTAGAGATATTTGTCTCCCATAATGACGCACATCTTAACCCTTTGTACTGGAACTGACACGGTCTCAATTAAGTCTTCTTTTATTAAATCGGCATAAGTTATTTGCTCGACATTTGGTAATTCAGGCGGGTCTTTATCTTCCATCTCAGCTTTCTGAGCGGCTTGTTCATATTGTTGAGTTAACTGAGCAATCATACCTTCTGCTTTTTTAGGGTCAGTAATGACTTGACCATTTATTTTAACAGCAGGTCTTGCTAGGTATTCTGGCATTTCGTCTTCAATTAAGACTTCTTCTGTGCCATCAATAGTATTTTTAATATGAAATCTCTTAACCCATACCTTGTAGTAACGCTCGTAACCTCTTATATATTCGTTATTTTCACCAAAATTTATATCTGTCTTTGTAGATGTATCTTCAGGGAATACAATTCCTTTATCATCTACTCTAGAAGTAGTAGGTCTATCTGTATGTAAATCTGATTCAGCGTTTTTAATAGCAGATTCGTACTGAGGATACATTTTCATAGCTTGTTCCTTTGTAAACAATCTACTTATTATTATATTCTCTGCATCATCACCTAATCTATCTCTACAATTAGGGTCAACATAAACATCTAATGGGTCTATATCTTTAACACAAACTTCCCCCCTTCCAAAGTCCTTGAGAGGGTCGATGTACACTATCATAGACCCCAAACCCATTGTATAGTAGTCGTCTATCGCATTGCGGAGTGCCTGAGTACCGTCTGAGATATACCACATATATTCAAGTAATCCATTGAAGACCTGAGCCACTTTATTATCGGAATCTTCTCTAGGGGACACTCTAAACTGTGGTTTGCCTGAAGTAAGTAAAGCCTTAGCGGCTTCAACTGCGGGGTGGATTCGGTTCACTACTAGCGGGGCTTGTCCCCTCTCAAGTAATATTCGCTGTTGCTCAGCAGTCCACTGTCTTCCTAATCGGAACTCAGCATCTTCTTGAGCTTGTTGTGCCCAGACTTCTCTTTTGTTTGAGTAGGATTTCCAGAGGCTCTGGGTCTTTTCAACAATATCCTCAGGTATATCCTGTTCTCTCTCTTCGTACGCCATTTGGGCAGAAGTTACAAACTACATAGTGAGCCAATCAAGTATTTTTTTAGGCTTATTTATAGAATCTGTATCTAAAAAGTCTTTTTGCCTACAAGGCTTAACTCCATCTATAGCATAATATACAGCATCTAGAATATCATCGTGTTTTCCCCTAGGGTACGATAAAAACTCTTGTTGTGCGTGAATATCCTCTGCTCTAAAGAAAAATTCACCTCTGGCGAGCGGGGCAACCAAGGACAACAATCTCTCGGATTTTTTTTGTCTTGGTTTTATGCCTTTTTCGAGTCCCGGAATATACAGTCCTTGTTCAAGCATCATCTTTCTTACGTTACTCCTCAGTGCCTCTTGGTAGCCCACTGTCTCAATTTTCATTTTCCTCGGGTGATATTTCTTAAAAATCTTAATAATCGTTTCTGGTTGGATTGCAGGGTCGAGCTTATCTCTGAGTATATCCACAATATACTTATTGCCATCATTGTCAACAGCCATAGTGGCAATAACAAAGAAATCGCTACGAGCGGCAAGACTACTAGCAGGGTCAATCCCACAATAGATGTCCACAGGTTTCCTAACCGTTTCACCATCGATAGTACGAATGAGGAGATTTTGTCCGTTTTCTCTGCTGTAAGTGTAATGATGGAGCTTGATATACTCTGGCTTAAACGGTGCATTGTCTGGCGATTGAGCTTCATTCATATACTCCTGATAGAATCCGTTTAGGTTCCCAACAGATTCAAATTCTTGTTTTATCTGTAGGATTCTCTCCTTGGGGAACCTTTCATTCCATATACTTTTGCCATCCTCATCGTATATAGAAAACCATAAAACATTCCAAGCTGGAGAATCTTTAGCCCAATATAAGAAACAATCTTCAGAAATAACAGTACCAATCATAACGACTCTTCCATCGTCAGATAAAGATGGTATTACAGCTTCTGTAATCCACTTTCTATTTTTAGCTCTACCTTCTGGGGTAGATGCGTTTAATTCAGATTCATAATCATCTACGACAATGAGATTAGGACGAGTATCACCTTCAATAAACCCCCTAACACGCTGACCAGTACCAACAGCCACAATACGAGCACCATTAGCAAGTACGATGTCGTTGTTTGTCCATCGCTTAGCTGTTGTGGGTCCATAATCCCCAAAAAATTGAGTAAAGTTCTTAGAATTTTCAAGATGGTACTTAATCCTTGATAAGAAGTTAATACTTTGACTTTGACTTTCAGAAATGATTACCATAAAAAGGTCCTCATCCGATGGCTTAAAGGCTATCTTGTGAAGGGGTAGAATCAAGGAGGTCACAGTACTTTTAGCAGTTCCTCTCGGAGCCGCTATCAATACCCGCCTTAAGCTATCATCGGACAAGGACTTATATATTTCGTGATGGAAAGGTGGCACATCTTTATTCAAAGCTGTCGGGAACATTGTTTTACCAAATAGACCAATATTCCTCTTCAGCTTTTTCAGGGCATTTTCTTCAGCCCATTTAGCTTCAAATGTGTCTACTTGTACGGATTTCCCGATATCCAAGAGACTAAACTCCTTCTTTCACCAGATAACACACGAGTTACCCTATGTAGTACAAAAGATGGAAATATTACTGCATCTCCTGCTTGTAAGTCAATATTGAAAGGTTCTCTACCATATAGTAGTTGAAACATACCACCTTCTTCAGCTTCCTGTAGCATAACAGTAATACTTATCTTTCTGTGGTTTATATCCCCTCCACCACAATCCATATGATAATCATAGTGCCCATCAGGGAACTCATAACGAGTATATTGTGGGGCATCTTTCCATCCCATAATATCAAAATGCCAATTCTCATCGTTAGCTATTTTAGCCCATTTCCACATTCTATGATATAACCATTTCCAATTAGTACTATCAAATTGTGGTATCCATCTAATCTCGCTGGTTCTATAGTCACCACCACCTTCTTGTCCTATGGTACTCGCTTCTTTACTAGGTAATGACATAGCATCCCTATCTAATTTCTGAATTTCCTCTGAATCTAGCATACCTTTTACGATATACCAGTTTTGTAGGCTACTCTTTGGTAGAATCGTCTGTATCTTTGCTTCCATTGACAGGCACCTCCTGTTTCCTTGTTGCAACCAGTTTATTCTCTTCCTGATTGATATTGTCTATTAAAGCTCTAGTTTGTACAGCTTCAAGCTTATCAGTAACCGTTATCGTTTCTTTATCCTTCATTCCGTGGATTTCGAAACCATCATTAACAAAACCCCTTATAGCATTGACATCCTTCTTATCTTTAGCCATTTCAACCCCTTCTTTCATTAAGTTGATGAAATAGTCTGCATCCATCATATTGTCTGCTAACATTTTCTGTGCTTCATCTCTTTTCATAGTTTTAAACGCCTCCGTTCTCATATGTCTCTTTAACTTACGCCTCTTACTTACTGATATAGAGCCATATACCTTATCAATAGCAACATCACGATTCTCTGTGACTGCCGCCCAAAAGGCTAAATCTTGGTAATCTTCTGAATTACACCTGACTTCTAGCCAATTCTTTCCACTCATAGTAGTGTTAGTAACTCTACCACCACAATTAAGCTTTTTATTAGGATACTTACTATCCCACATAATATAACCAAAAGGAAGCCTATAATAATAGCTCT
>VTLG01002962.1_pt1 | contig 14715 bp, 22 predicted proteins | sample 4694571 | NCBI WGS metagenome assembly VTLG01 (sample SAMN12604809, study PRJNA352737) | marine metagenome | biome: ENVO:00000447; feature: ENVO:00000209|ENVO:00000569|ENVO:01000036; material: ENVO:00002151; isolation source: viral sequences binned using virsorter ...
TGCAGCAGAACTACTTGACCTGCCTGTAGGGGGTAGCTACTTCCCACAGTGGAAGCCAGATGAAGTACTAAGGGTAGATGAGAATGAGATCAAGGCAAGTAATGGTAGCCGGTACTGGAACGCTCTCTACATGCAAGACCCCACCCCAGAAGAAGGCGGAATAATAAAAAAACGCTGGATCAAGGATTGGGACTCTGGTGATCCACCCTCATGTGATTTTGTCATACAAACATTTGATACTGCATTCTCCACGTCAAGTACCGCTGACTATAGTGTGATACAGACATGGGGTATCTTCTACATGTACAACCAGACAGATGATGGATACGAAGACTTCGCACCTCACCTGATACTACTGGGTAACATCAAGGGTCGCTTTGAGTATCCAGAACTGAGGCGATTGGCACAGAGACTATACAATGAACACAAGCCTGATGTCTGTATGGTAGAAAAGAAAGCATCTGGTCAGTCTCTGATACAGGATATGCGTAGGGGCGGCCTACCAGTAATGGAATACCTGCCTGACAGGGATAAGGTATCCAGAGTTTATGCAGCTACTCCTATCATGGAAGCTGGTCGTCTGTGGATACCCAAGGGTAAGAAGTGGGCAGATGACCTCATAGAAGAACTTATACGGTTTCCCAATGCAGCGCATGATGACCAAGTGGATGCCCTCACTATGGCTATTCACTATATGAAGGACTCATGGCACCTTACACACCCTGATGATCCAGAGTATGATGACGAGCCTAGTTATAAACCAGCTACTTACTGGAATGTATGATTTGGGAAAATGAAGAAAGTATGCTATAATAATAACAATGAATGATCTTGAAAAAATAATATATACTTTAGGTTTATCTGAATTACACAAAAACTGGACAACAACAGATATTATAAATCGAATATTACCTCCAATAAAACTTAAACAATATATTTTTATTTCAAATAAAAAAACCCCACTGTTCTATGCTTCATGGGCATTTATGAATCAAGAAGCATCAGATGCTAGAGAGTTCTCAACAAGAGACATTATAGTGCAAGATTGGAACAGTGGGCATGTACCGTGGATTATGGATATTGTTTGTCCTATGGGCGGTACTACAGAGGGAATCAAAGAACTAAAGAAAGTTCCTAGACATCTAGGTGTTAAAGGAAAAATAAAATTCTTTAGAACTAAAAAGGGGAAGAAGGTATTACATCATGTTACATGGCTATAAAAAATCTAGATATAATATTTATGATAACTTAGAGTTTCTAGGACTGAACCCCTACGAACAGAAACATTTTTGTTTTGGTGAGGGAGAAGGCAACGATAGTTCTGGTGGCGTTGATGAGGGTGCGCCAACTAGCCAAGCTGCTCAAGATGAGCAGGATGAAGCGCAAGGAATAGGAATAGATGAAGCAGAGGCTACAAATCTTGCTGGACTTATAGATCAATTATCTGTTGAAGATAATTTAGGCGCTCTTGAAACTGGATATCAAGGTATTAGTGCCACAGATAAAGCTGAAGGTCTACAAGATGCTATGGATCGTGGCGACATAGGTTATAACGACGCTGTTTATGCAGGTTTTGTAGGTCATGTTGAACAAGCAAATAGAGATTTTGATCTAAGTGTCGCTAGAAGCATAGCAGATAAATATGGTCTTGAGCCTAGTCAAGTACAACCGGGATTTATGCAAGACCCTTCTCTTGGTCCTCAAACTATGAGCTATAGAGGACCGGGATCATTTAATGCAGCAACATCTGAAATGGCTACTGCTGCTGGTATGCTTGCTGCTAACTTAGTTGATATGACACCGGGAATTTTTGGATTAGCTAGAGGATTAGCAGGGTATGGTCGTAAAGATTCTTTTGCAGGTCTGGTTGGTCAAGCAAGAGGTCAAAGCCGTGATGAACAAGCAGAAAGTCTTTCCAGTAAAGTACAAGGTTATATGGATGAACGTGCTGAATCTCAAAGAGAAGCAAATATAGCAGCTAGAGGTGAAACTGATCCAAGCACTGCTGGTATAATAGATGATTATGAAGAAGAAGTATCACAACAAGGAATGTTTTCTTCTCCACAAGAAGCTGGTATAATAGATGATTATGAAGAAGAAGTATCACAAGGAGGGTTGTTTTCTGCACCAGATATTGCTGCACCCTCAAGTTTTGATACTGTAGATTTAACAGGTGACGTTCCTTTTATTCCTTTAGCTGAACCTATACCTTCTGTACCTACACTGGCACCTGAACCAGCAGTAGAAGTTGTTAGAGCGCCTGTAACCAGAAGACCTGCAACAGATACCTTCAGTATTCTTGAAAGAATATATGGACCTGATGTAGCAGCAAAACTTTTACCAACTAGGATAGTATAATGGCAACAGAACGTAATCCTTTTGATCGTATACCAGAAGAAGAAACAAATGTTGTTCCATTAATGGATGAGTCAGAAAACATTAATGCTACTTTTGAAGTAGATGAAGATGGTGGTATTATTGTAGACTTTTCTGAAAATGTAGAAATGGAAGCCTCTGAAGATATTGCTGAATGGTATGGTAATATGGCAGAGGATATGGATGAAGACGATCTTGCTGATATTGCAGCAAATGTACTAGATAACTTTGAGGCTGATAAAGATTCCCGTGCTGAGTGGGAGTCTATGTTTGAACGGGGCTTTGATCTTCTAGGTCTAAAGCTTGAACAAGGATCAGAACCTTTTGAGGGTGCATGTACTGCTGTGCATCCGCTCTTGATTGAGTCTGCTGTTAAGTTCCAATCAAAAGCTTCTGGTGAATTGTTTCCTGCCAATGGTCCTGTAAAAACTAGAATACTTGGTAAGTCCACACCAGAAAAAGAACTACAGGCCAACAGAGTTCAGAACTTTATGAACTATCAAGTAACAGAGCAGATGCCTGAATACTTTGACGAGTTTGAAAGAATGCTGTTCCACCTACCCTTAATTGGTTCTGCATTTAAAAAGTTGTACTATGATGCCACTGTGAAGCGGCCCAAGTCAGAGTTTATTCCCATTGATCAGTTCTATGTGTCATACTATGCAACTGATCTGTCCAATGCAGATCGATATACTCATGTTATCTATCGCAGCCCTATTGAATTACAAAGAGATATTAAAGCTGGTGTTTATGCGGATGTTGAATTAAGTTCTCCTGCTGGATATCCAAGCACTTCCTTCAGCGAAAAGATGGACACAATTATTGGATTGTCTCCTACTTCAGATCACGATCCACAGTATGTTCTTCTGGAGCAACACTGTTATCTTAATATTGAAGACGAAGATGAAGCCTGTCCATATATTGTAACTGTTGAGGAACAGTCCAGACAGGTACTAAGTATTCGTAGAAACTATAAGCAAGATGACGTGAACAAAGAAAAAGTGAATCACTTTGTACACTATAGATTTGTTCCCGGCTTTGGTTTCTATGGTCTTGGTCTTATACACTTCCTTGGTAATTTGACTATGAGTGCTACTGCGGCAATGCGTTCGCTAATAGATGCAGGGCAGTTTGCAAATCTACCGGGAGGATTTAAGGCCAAAGGAGTGAGGATGGTTGGTGACAACTCTCCTATTGCTCCCGGCGAGTTCAAGGAGGTTGAGGCAACTGGTATAGATTTGTCAAAGGCTATTATTCCCCTTCCCTACAAAGAGCCTTCCTCTACTCTATTCCAGATGTTGAATTTTGTAGCTACTGCTGGACAGAAGTTTGCAGACAGCACGGAGCAGGTTATCTCCGATGCTGCCTCCTATGGACCCGTTGGCACTACTATGGCTTTACTTGAAGCTAGTAGTAAGTTCTTCACAGCAATTCATAAAAGAGTACATAAATCTCAGAAGGATGAGTTCCGTATTCTTGCCCGTATTGACTATGACTATCTTCCCACTGAATATCCCTATGATATTCCATATGAAGATCGTAGTATCTTTAAGAAGGATTTTGATGGTCGCATAGATATTATTCCAGTATCTGATCCTAACATTCCCAGCAACGCACATCGTATGATGATGGCGAACATGGCTCTGCAAATGGCACAGCAATCACCACCGGGAATGTTTAATCTGGAAGCCCTGAACAGAACTATTCTTAATGCAGCTAACATGCCGAATGCAGATGAGATACTTCCACCTAAGATTGAACCTAAACCAATGGACCCTGTATCCGATATCATGGCTGCTACAAAAGGTATTCCAATCGGAGCTTTCCCCGGTCAGAACCATGATGCACATATACAGGTAAAGATGGCTTATCTGCAAGACCCTATGAATGGTGCTAATCCTATAATGGAACGTGTGGCTCCTATTATTCAAGCTAACATTCAAGAACATTCTGTTATGAAGTATCAGGAACAGATGAGTGGTATTGCCGAACAGATGATGCAACAGTCTCCTGAACAAATAAATAATCCAGCCGCTGCTGAGATGGCTATGGCACAAGCAGCGCAACAAATTCTTAATGCTAATCAGGCAATGGGCATGGCTCAATCTCCTGAACAGCAACTGGTATCTCTGGAACAGGCCAAGGTTGAACTTGAGAAACAGAAGCTTCAGGCAGATACAGCAACCAATGCAGCAGAGCTTGAACTAAAGAACAAGAAGCTGGAGCTTGAAGAGAATGAACAAATCATTGATATGATGAAAGCAACTGCAACTGATAATCTAAAACGAGATAATGCAGAAGCTAATCGTTCCAGTAAAGAAAAACTTAAACAAATGGAACTGATGACAAAAACAATGATTGAAGAATTTAAGTTAAATAAAGAAGATGAACGTGAAGTACTACGTAATATAAAAGATATGCTTGATAAAGAAATGCAAACAAAGGCAGACATGGATACACAGGCTTTGAATGCTCTGGTACAAATGGCTGTTCAACAACAACAGGAGATGACAAATGATGAAGAAAGGTAAAGGATATCCTGAACACGTAAAGGATACCGGAAAAAGTTTTGGCGATCCCTATGCTGAAGGAATTACGGGTGGACGTACCACACGTAGTTCTCTTAATGAGTGGCCCAAAGAAACATGGGAAACCCCGAAACCAATTAAACCCACCCGTAAGAGTACCATGTACATCTAGGCATGGACATTTGGGATGAAATAATAACTGAGTACAATAAAGAAATTAACAGTTTAAGATTAACATTGGGTAATGGTTCTGCGGAAGATTACGCACACTATCGACAAATTGTTGGTTCTATCTCCAGCCTAGAGTGGGCAAGAGATAATTTAACAGACATTGTAAAAAAACGAATATATATGGAGGACGAAAACTAGAGATGCAACAAGTAGGTTTAGGCGGCGCACTAAAAAACGATATGTGGATTACTGAGGATGACGCCCCCGATCCCAGCCCACTACCCACCCTACCGGGATTTCATGTCTTGGTAAGACCAGTTACAGTAAAGAGTGTAACAAAGGGTGGTATTCTTTTACCAGATTCTACTAAAGAAGATATGTCTTATCTCACCACTGTCGCACAGGTTTTAGCGTTAGGAGACTTGGCATATATGGATAAAGAAAAATTCCCAGCAGGAGCATGGTGCAGTGTAGGTGACTACGTATGCTATGGTAAACATGCAGGAACCAAGCTATTTTATAAGGGTATCAGACTTATTCTTCTCTTTGATGATCAGATTATTATGAAAGTAGAAGATGCTAAAGACCTTGACCCAACTTTTAATTTAGGAAAAGGTTCTAACTAATTTGGGAAAATCACTATAATGTGATATAATATAATAAACGTAAATCGTTTGTTTCGTAAACAACGGAGAGTATAATGAGTAATGAGAATGACGGTTGGGAAACTGTTACAGTTCCAGAAGATAAACAAGAAAGCACACAAGTTGCTTTTGAACTTGAAGATGATGAACAAGAAGAAATAGTAATAGAAGAAGAAGTACAGCCAGAACCTGTTCAAGAAGTACAGGAAGAAGTTGTTGAGGAAGAAAAGGAAGAGCAACCTAAAGAACTTGAAGGCATAGAAACTAAAGGCGCTGAGAAAAGAATAAGACAACTAATTAGGCAGCGCAAAGAACGTGAAGAACAAATTCAAAAACTTATGCAACAAAACGAAGAACTTCAAAATAATCTAAAAGTTAAAGATAATGAAGTAGATAGTATTGCAACTCGTAGTCTTAATGCAAATGAAAAACAGTTAACTCAAAATATCGAACTTGCTAGACAGGCTTATATGGAAGCCTTTGAAGATGGAGATAAAGAAAAAGTTCTTAAAGCACAAGAGATTTTAAATAATGCTCAATCAGATTTAAAAACTGTTCAAAACTATAAGAATAACCTTGCCACTAAATTAAAACAAAAAGAAGAACAAATAGCAGCTACACCACAGCCTGTACAATCACAGCAGCCTAGCTATGATCCCAAAGCAAATGAGTGGGCAGAGCGTAATGAGTGGTTTGGTAAAGACACAGTTAAAACAGCAGCCGCTCTAGCATTAGACGCTGAATTAAAAGAACAAGGATATGATCCAAATGATGAAGAGTTCTATGGAGAAATTGATCGCCGCCTTGAAATGGCCTTTGGTCAAGCTTCAAATCGTGTGCAGGAAACTGAGGAACAAAGTAACTCAGGCACGTCACAACCTGCTCAAGTGGTATCGGGGGCTTCACGCTCGTCTCCGTCCGCAGGAAAAAAAGTCAAGCTCTCAAAAGAAGACGTGAGATTGGCTAATAAATGGGGTATCCCACTTGAACAGTATGCCGCCGAAAAGCTGAAAGTTAATCAGGCTGATGGCGAATATACTAACGTAAACATGTAAGCGTGGAGGAAAGAATATGACACGAAATGAATCACGTAGTGAGAACATGAGAGAACAGAATACTAGAGAAGAAGATTGGACCTTTGAAGAACCCAATGCCCTTACCATTCCAGAAAATGTGCAAGCACGTTTTGATAACGAAGGTATGGCATTACGTTGGATACGAATCTCCCTTCAAGGTAAAGATGACATCACAAATGTTGGCAAGAAGCTGCAAGCGGGATGGGTCTTCGTAACTCCAGATGAAGTTCCTGAAATGGCTCTAACATCCTTCGTGAGGGATGAAGGCAGGTATCAAGGCTCTGTGTGTCGAGGAGATGTAGCCTTAGTTAAAATGCCAGCCGGAAAAGTGAACGCTCGTAGAAAATTTTATGAGGGTAAAGCAAATGATCAGATGGATGCGGTTAATGCACAGTTGATGAAAAGCTCTGACTCTCGTATGCCTATTTCTAATACGAGTCGTTCTGTTACAACACGGGGAAGACAACCATCCTTTCAGGATTAATTCCCCATAATTAAGGAGATGAAACATGTCTACTACTAAAGCATTTCGTGGTTTCATTCCTGCTCGCAAAAAAGGCGGCGGCTACAATAACGAAGCCGTCACGGATATGATTACGCTTACCTCAACGGGTCAGGCGCAGTCACCGTCCAACAGCATTTTCACTGGTGATCCGGTTGTTCTTCCGGGTGCAAACTTTGCAACGATCTCACCGTACATTGCTGCTACCCTTAAAGCCTCTGGTGTTTTTATGGGTTGTCAGTATGTTGAAAATGGCGAACAGAAATTCTCCCGGTATTGGCCGGGTGGAGTGTCAGCCACGGACATTAAATTCTTTGTAATCACTGATCCCGATCAGACGTATTACATTCAGGCTTCTCTGTCGCTTTCAGCGGCTGAGTTGGCTATTGTCAAAAACTACAATGTAACCGTAAGCTCCACGGCTTCTTCCGGTAGCACAACCACGGGTCAGTCCAGTTACTACCTTGATGGTGCGTCCGGTACGGAAGCTACTGCTGCTGTACGTGTACTTGGTAAAGCTCAGTATCCTGATGAAAAGGATTCCGATGCTTATCCGATTGTAGAAGTATGGATCAACCAACATCGTGATCGTTACGTAACGGCCACGGCATCTACGGCTTAATAGGGAGGATTTATTATGGCTATTAATAGAGCTAGTATTAGCAAAGAACTCCTTCCCGGTCTTAACGCCGTATTTGGAATGGAGTATGGAGAGGTCAATAATGAACATGAACCTCTTTATGACGTTGAAAACTCGGACAGAGCTTTTGAAGAAGAAGTCCTCTTCACTGGCTTTGGCACTGCGCCGACCAAAGGCGAGGGTGCTGCGGTTTCTTATGATGACGCACAGGAAAGCTACACGGCCCGTTATACGGCGGAAACCGTTGCGCTTGCTTTTGCAGTCACCGAAGAAGCTATGGAAGACAACCTGTATGACACGTTTGCGAAGCTTCGTGCCAGAGGTCTTGCCCGTGCGATGGCAAACACCAAGCAGGTAAAGGCCGCTAACATCTACAACAATGGTTTCTCTGATACCATTGGTGATGGTGCTGCGTTCTTCTCGGCTTCCCATCCAACTATTTCTGATGGTCTTCAGTCTAACCTTCTTGGTGCGGCTGACCTGTCGGAAGCAACTCTTGAAACGGCCCTGACGGCCATTCAGAAGACCAAAGATGATCGTGGTATTCTGGTTGGTGCAAGTGCTGTTTCGCTGCACATCCCGGTTGATTACTGGGCGGTTGCAGATCGTGTTCTTTCTAGCCCCGGTAACACTCAGACGAGTGCTGCACAGGCTAATCCGAACAACAACGCCATCAATGCTACCCGTCACATGGGCATGGTTCCTGAAGGTTTCTTCATTAACCGTCGCTTCACTGATACGGATGCATGGTTTGTTAAAACGGATGTGCCGAACGGAACCAAAATGTTCGTTCGCTCACCGCTTCAGACCAAGATGGAGCCAGACTTCGATACCGGCAACCTTCGGTTCAAGGCACGGGAGCGTTATAGCTTCGGTGTTTCCGATTGGCGTGGCTGGTACGGTAGTGCTGGTTAATAAGCAAATGAGGGAGGGTGGCTTCGGCCACTCTCTCTTCATTCTTAAAGGAGAATTACATGCCTACAAATATTAAAGTTGCAATAGCTACTGGTGATGCTGTTCTTAAATATGTAGAAGATGATACGACTGTAGGAAGCAATGGTACTGCTGATGGTAATATTCCCAGCACCACTCGCATCATGGCTATTCATGCTTTGGCAACAGCGGCTGGTTCCTATTCTATTAAAGGTCAACGTCAAATTACAAACAAGACTGCTGAAGGTACAGCTATTAAATTTCAAGTAGCAGCCAATGAAGCTTCAGATATTTATATCGGAGACATGGGTGTTGCGGTTTACGGTGTGGTCAGTATTTCTGGTCCTACCGATGGTTGCGTTCTAACTGCTATGCTTGGCTAGTCATGCCTGACTTTGCTTATTTAAAAACAGATTTAGTTAATACAACGGAGAATGACTCTACGGAGTTTTCTACGCAGGTATCTGCTTTTGTCAAGAAGACAGAGTTTAGACTTGTTAAAGACCTAGATGATGTAGGTCTTAATGAATACAATAGTGTATCAGTCTCTGGCGGAAACGCAGGGGCTATTCCTTTAAATGACAGAGCTTTAGTTGTACGCAATGTTAATTTTGTTGTGAGCAATGGCACCTCTGTTACTAATCTCTTGCAGAGAACAACAGAGTATGTAAATGATTACTGGCCTGTAAGTGCTTCCACCGGAACGCCCCGGTACTATACACGCAAAAACAATTCAAGTATTAAGATTGTTCCTACCCCAGTTTCTGTACTTACAGTAGAAATAGAATCACAGTCACAGCCGCTTGCCCTTGCCTCTGCTACGGGAACCAGCGTAACAACCACAAACTACTTTAGTGAGTATTGTTATGATGCTCTCTTTGCTGGATGCATGGTAGAAGCTACTATGTATATGAAGGATTGGAATACTCTTCCTGTCTGGCAGCAACAGTATCAAATAGCAATAGATCAACTTCGTAATCAAGCACGGCGTACCAGACAGGATGACATGGCAGTTGCTGGCTCTCCTGCTGGTGGACCTAACACAGTTATACAAGGAGCAAGCTAATGTCTAAGAAAAAAATGAGGCAACCTACTAAAGAAGAATTGAAAAAAGGTAAGATTGCTGGTAAAGCTTTTGGTGGACAAAGGGCTTTAACACCGGGTGATAAAAAAGGTGAAATGATATATAGTCGCCCTGATTATTATAAAGGTGATACAAGAGTTCAAGTTAAATCTGATGTTAAGGGTGGTAGAGGCAAAACAAACCCTCCCAGAGTAAAACCAACACCAAGCAAGGGTCAGATACAATCTGCTGCAAATAAAGAAAAGATAGCTAAAGCTGCAACGGCGGCTGATGAAAGATCAGTAAAAGCTAATAGAGATACTATAAAAAAGAATGAAACTATTGGTCAGCAAAGAAAACGTAAACAAACAAATAAAGATATAGATATGGGCTATAAAACTGTAGCCCTTAACGGTGGTGGTTCAGTAGAAGATGGCCTTCAAGGAAAGAATAAAATTCCTATTATTAAACCTAAACCGGGACCATATAAAGTAAGGCCACCGGGATATCAACGTCCTAAAGTTAAAAAACCAACTGAGCCAAAAAGTGAATTTGAAGGTTATATGGAAAAAACACAGCCTAAAAAATATGGCGGTAAAATAAACTATCGTATGGGTGGCGGTCAAGTAGTTGACTCTAGTTATGACAACTAGTCGTTCCTCTATAGGAAAACAGATTACTCGCCCCGGTAAAGTTAAGAAAGTTATGGGGGAATATAAGAAGGGCAAACTTAAAAGTAGCTCTGGTAAAAAAGTTAAGAAACGTAAACAAGCTATAGCCATCGCACTTAGCGAGGCACAACGTAAAAAACGTAAAAGGAGAAGTTAGATGCAGGGACCACATACACTAATCAAACGGCCCCATAACCTTGATGATATTGTAGGTCGTCCCACAGGACAAGGCTATGGCGCTGCACGTAAAGGACCACAAGTTAAGGGTCCACCACAGGATGTTGTAGTTGATGAAGACTATGAACAGGGCAAAGCTTTTAAGGTGGAGGACTAGATTATGGCTGAACCTAAATTAACTAAATCAGAACAAGCTCTTAAAAAAAATAATCCTAAAAAGTTTGCAGAGCTTATGAAGCGTAGGCAAGGAAGTTCTGCTCGTCAGATGCGGCTTAGTCAACAGAAAAAAGCAGAAGATGCTGGCTCTAGAGAAACTACTGCTGCTGGAGCTATTGGAGCAATGATGGCTGTTACACCTGTTGGAATGGCAAAAGCATTTCTTGTTCCTGCTATAGTTGGTAAAAGTTTAGTAAAAAAAGGAGCCGCAAAAGTAGCTTCAACAGCAGCAGCAAAAAATGCTGGAAAAGCTTCAAAGACTTTAGTATCAAAGCTTAAAAAAGTTAAAGACCCAGTAAAAGGTTTTGATCCTAATAAACCTTTTGTAATGGTTAAAGGTAAAGCTACTAATAAAATTCCTCCTAGTAAAGTATCAAAAATTGCAAAAGCTACTCCTGATAAACCAATGAGTCGTGTAGAAAAAATTGCAAGGGTTGCTGCTGGTCAGGGAAAACCAACTAATGTTCGCACTGGAACAAGTGCTCGTAATCCCGGTCTTAATTTACAAAGTAAAAAAACTGGTAAGCTATCAGGTGTTAGAAATAAAGATGCTCGTATAGGTATGGGTGTTCGTGATATGGCTGGACCTGCTATTCGTGCTGCTAGTGTACTTGCTGCTTCTGCTGCTGCTGGAGGTAAAAAACCTAAACCTAAATCTGAATCTAAATCTACCATTGCAGATGGTAAAAGAAAACCTCAACTTTCTAAATCTAAACCTAAACCTAAACCCAAAGCTAAAGCTGTTTCACAGGCTAAAGCTGCTCCTATGATGTTTGATGCTGCTCTACAGTCTAAGAAACAAGAGCCTAAGTCTAAAGCAAAGAAAAAAGAAAGTATGTCAATTTTTGATTTTGCAGCGGGTAAAGGAGCAACTCCTCGTTTTAAACAAAGAAAATCAAAACCGGGAGAGGTTACGCTTTTTGGTTTTGATGTAGATGTAGACAGCACTGATAAAGGCATGGCTATGGAAGAGTTTGATTCTAAGTATGGTGGTCAAATTAAAAGCACAGTAAAGCGTCGTATGGGTGGTAAAGTACGAGGCTATGGAAAGGCTATGCGTGGTTACTAAAGAGTTTCTTATTAGGTACAATAAGTCTGTTCAAGAAGGTTATGATGATCCTACTTTAATAGATAATTCAGGAACTAAACCTAATAAAGAAGACTATGCAGATTTTAATGAATATATAAACAGTCTTTGTAATTATATGAGAAAAAAGTTTAGGTATACATATGGCAGTAAAGCGAAAAAGAAAGCCCAGTAATATGAAGGGCATTACTATTGGTAGGGGCATGAAGCGTCCTACCAAGGCTGGTGCTGGTATGACTAAGAAGGGTGTTGCTAAATATCGTAAGCAGAACCCCGGTTCTAAACTAAAGACTGCTGTAACCGAAAAGAAACCTACAGGTAAACGTGCAGCAAGGCGTAAGTCATATTGCGCTAGGTCTGCTGGACAAATGAAGAAGTTTCCAAAGGCTGCTAGAAATCCTAATAGCAGACTTAGGCAAGCTCGTAAAAGATGGAGATGTTAATGAAGAAATCAGTAGATGCTCCTAAAGGTTTTCACTGGATGAAATCTGGTAAAGGATTTAAGCTAATGAAAAATCCTAGAGGTGGTTATGTAGCACATAAGGGTGCTTCAAAGAAAGCAAGTTTTGAAGTCCAGAAGATACATAAGAAATGATTAAACGTAAGAAAGGCGGCGCAGCTACTAAACGTGACCCAAAGAAGTGGGCTGCTGCTAAAGCTAAAGCAAAGCGCAAGATGGGCGGTAAGCATTCTGCCAGAGCTATGCAACTTGCCGTTAAGTATTACAAAGATGCTGGTGGAACTTACAGCGGTAAGAAAAAGTCTACTAATAAACTTTCAAAGTGGAGCAAACAAAAATGGCGCACGAAGTCAGGCAAACCCTCCAGCAAAACCGGGGAGCGTTATCTACCGGAGAAAGCAATCAAGTCCCTGTCGTCAAAGGAATATGCAGCGACCACCAGAGCAAAGAGAAAAGGGACTGCTGCCGGGAAGCAGTTCGTGAAGCAGCCAAAAAGAATAGCAGCTAAAACAAAAAGGTTTAGAACGTAATGGCAGTATCAGGAACATATGACTTTAACCTTGACATAGACGAGGTTATTCAAGAAGCTACGGAAATGATCGGGGGTGAAGATACTCTTGGTCACGAATCTGCTTCTGCACGCCGCTCTATTAATCTCATGCTTAAAGATTGGCAGAACAGGGGTGTGCTTCTCTGGACTACTTCTGTTTCCAGTGTAACTGTAGCTGCTAGTACTACAACCTATTCTCTTGCCTCTTCTACTATAGATGCTCTGGAAGTTGTTCTTAACAGAGACAGTACTGATATACAGCTTGAGCGCATTACTCCTGAAGAATATCTTCTTATTCCTAATAAGACACAGACAGGTCGTCCTAATCAATACTCTATACGTAGAGAAAGAGACAACCCTGTACTGTCTGTATGGCCCCTTCCTGATAATTCTACAGATGTTTTGAAGATGGAAATTATTTCTGAGCTTCAGGATGTAAATAAGTCTGCTATACAAAATGCAGATTTACCTAAAAGATTTTTACCTTGTCTTACATGTGGTCTTGCTTATTACATGTCAATGAAGCGACCTCTTGTTCCTGAGAATAGAATTATGATGTTAAAGGCAAACTATGAAGAACTTCTTATGAGAGCAATGGAAGAAGACAGAGAAAGAGCTTCTATGTTTATTCGTCCAAGACTAAGGTATATATAGTGGCTAGCACTAAAAATGCACTGGCTATGTGCGATGTATGTGGGTTTGTATATCCACATCGTGTAATGCAAATGAACAGTTATGGGATGCTGGTATGCCCAGAAGACTTTGAAGGACAGTTTGATCTGAAGAACCATCCTCAAAATCATGTGCCTGATGTAAGAGATAATCCAGCTATTCTTAATCCTCGTCCTGATACAGGTGGACGTAATCTTGAATGGAGTCAGGCCAGTACAACTTGGGGATCAACAGAGAAGTATTGGAATCTAATATGAGCGATTTAACAAGTCAACTAATATCAAATACATATAAGCAGATTATACTTGTTAGTTCTTCAACTAGCAATACTGGTGTAGACACTTCCCTGAAAGCAGTTCAGACAGGTGATGGTGTTAACACTGCCCTGAAGGTAGCTACCAATGCAGTACAGATTACTGGTGCATTAGGAGTAGATGGGTCAGTATCTCTGGATGGAAACCTTCATGTAGATGATAAAGTATGTGCAAGTTCTTTCTTTGGAGATGGCTCAAACCTTAGTGGTGTAACTGCAACGATTGCTGGCAACATATCAGTAAGCAATGCTACGGTAGGTGGTAATCTCTATGTAGGCGGTACTGCCACAGTTGCTGGCGCTGCACACCTACAGTCAAGTCTGTCAGTTGCAGGGGCCGCACAGTTTGCCAGTACAGTAACTGTATCAGGTGCAACACAACTACAAAGTACAGTAACAGCGGTAGGGGCTGCAACATTTAAGTCTACAGTTACAGTAGAGAATGCAGCAATACTTAAAAACAATGTTTCAGTTGGTGGAACATTTGCAGCGGCTGGTGCAGCCACCTTCACCTCCAAAGCGGAGTTTGATAATGATGTATCAGTTAGTGGACGTTTAGATGTTGCTTCTTCTGTTTGTGTAGGAGGCATTGCAAAGTTTAGAGATAATGTATCAGTAAGCGGTAATATGAATGTA
>VTLG01003741.1_pt1 | contig 14714 bp, 8 predicted proteins | sample 4694571 | NCBI WGS metagenome assembly VTLG01 (sample SAMN12604809, study PRJNA352737) | marine metagenome | biome: ENVO:00000447; feature: ENVO:00000209|ENVO:00000569|ENVO:01000036; material: ENVO:00002151; isolation source: viral sequences binned using virsorter ...
ATCAACAGCATCATCTGCTATCTTAGCTCCATTAATAGCATCATTAGCTATTTTACCTCTACTAACAGCATATTCAGCTATATGTTCAGTATCTATAGATAAAGCAACATAGTGTTCTGAGTTAATTTGATCATCAGCTATTTTAGCACCTGTAACTGCATCAGCAGCTATAGCTCCAGTATCTACAGCGTTATCTGCTAATTCAGCAGATGTAACTGCATTAGTAGCTATATCTCCAGCTACTATAGTTCCATCAGCTATCATTGCAGATGTAACTGTACCTGTGTCTCCAGTCGTTACTACATTACCTGTTACGTTAGGTAGTGTGATTGTTCGATCTGCAGTAGGATCAGCTACAGTTAAGACAGTCTCATGAGCATCATCAGTCGCACCTTCAAATGTAATAGTTACATCTTCACCTAATACTAGATCACCAGTAAGTGTACCTCCAGTAGTTTCAAATGCTCTATTACTTGTCTCTTGTGTACTATATAAATTCTGTGTAAAGTTATCGTTTAAGTCTTCCGATTTAATAGCTGAACCTGCATAAAAGGTGGCTGTTAAATTATCAACGTTTGTTTTTCTTAGTATTTTTATTTTGGCTCCATTAGCTGGAGCAGTATTAAATTGTACCGTGGTAGCATTAGCTAGTGACCAAGTACTAGTTGCTTGTACGGTTGCGTCAACTTGGACTTCAATGTCAGTTGACTTTAGATATGGAAATGTGAATGAGTAATTGGTGGTGGAGCCATTACCTGTATAAGCGTTTTCTGTAACAGCCATAATTTGTTATTTAGACATTTGTAATAATGTTTCAGTTTGTCTCAGGTGTTTCTCTTGTGTACTTGTAGCACCTTCAATATCACCACGTTTCATCTGTTCATCTGCTATCCTTTGTTGTAATATAGTATTAGCAATATCAGGATTCATTTCTACCATCCTAGCTTCAGCTATTTGCTGCATTCTATTTAACATAGCATCTATTTCAGCATGAATAGGAAGTAAGCTATTATCTAATTCTACTCTCTTATTCTTATTAAACCAGTTTTGAGAACGGTGTGCCTTAAAGTCTTCTATTTGTTGCTTATAAGCTTTTCTATTTAATATTTTAATAAGTTCTTTAACAGGTTCTTGTTCACCAATTAATTTATTAATCATCTCTCGTTCTCTAGTACTATACTCATAAGAACCAGTAGAGTCTTTATTAAGTTTACTTAAACCACTATACTTAATATCAAATAATGTTTTTCTCCACCACTCTGGACCATCACTCACCTTTATAGGAGAGAATGCTAAAGCTACTTTTCTCCAAGGACTGTTAACTACATTTAATGGTTTACCTGTCCATATATCAACTTGATTAGGTAAGAAACTCTTAGCAATAGGAATTCTATTCATTAGATATTCATGCATATGCCCTTCAATATCTTTCTGAGCAGAATCTATAGCATCAGATAATACACCAGTTGCACTAGATAGAGGTATGAAAGTAACTCTAGCCATACGTGCCATCTGCATTTGGAATCCAGATAAATTACCACTCATTATTTCCATAAGTGGTTGGAAGCCTTGTAATGGTGTTTCATTTAAGAAGCTAGCTGAAATAGTCCAAGCAAGTTTAGCACTTAAACTTTCTAGCATAGGTTCTTCTAAATCTGTAGCATAATAAGACATATCACCTATTATACTTAATACCTGTTCTACACCTGGGAATCCTTTATAACTAATCCATATATCATTATCTGGTCCTCCACCTGGAATTGGGAATCTAATAGTCTTAGGATCATATCCAAATTGATCACGTTCTTTATTTCTACGTGATGCATTATAATGACCATTACCTCTAATATTACCTGCCATAGCATATCCAAATAAGGATGTAACCATACCAGTACTTAGGGCTAATCTTCCAGTATATTCAGCTCTTAGATCTTCAAAGATTATTCTCCAGTTAGGTTCTTTTGCTACATCTATACCATGTTCTTTTAAAGCTAAAGCAATTTGATCATCTGTCTTAGCATACAGGATCTTACTATACTTATTCATACCAGGTATAGCACTAATAGGAGTCCAAGAAGCAGAGTTCTTGATGTAGTTACTACCAGTTCTAGGGAACATAAACATGTATTTAGTAACAGGATAAGCAGTAGATGCTTCATTAATCCAATTAGCTAAACCATCATTTAAGTTAAGTTGTACTTCACCAGCCATAGCTCTAAGTACATCATCTTTTATAAGACCTTCACTATCAAACATATTAGCATAGTGTTTCTTCTCAGCTATACCAATTCTTTTCCAATCAGCAAAACCAAATTCACTAAAGACATCATCATAAGCTTTCATTCTAGAGATATATGTAGCTAACATAGTGTTAGTATATGCATCTGGAAATACCAGACTAGTCATACCATATCTCATAGCAGGATGCTTAGATAAATCGGTTAACCATCTAGCAGTATCATACTGTAAAGCTTTACCAACATTACCTTCTTGTTCCCATAACTTACGAACACCTTCTGCGATATCCCATTCTTTAGAAGACTTAAGTTGGAAATCCTTACGATAAGCTTTAATCATCATCTCAGGATCTTTATGAGCCTTCTTCATCATATGCCAAGCATCAACTATAGCTCTACGGTTTGTTTCCCATGTAGAACCATAATAATATGCAGATCTTTTAAGTGCATCAAAATCACCTGTAGCTAAACTCCAAAGACCATGACCAGTACCTTGTGTTATAGGTTTTACTACTAATTGATATAGAGCAGATTGCATTGCTCTTAAAGGAGATAATCCACTTAGAGCATTATTCATGTTACTAGACCATAGACCACTAGCAAATAGGTTCATTTGCTTAGGGTCAGGGCTTTTAATCATACCCCAAGGAGTAACAGCATCTTCTGCAAACTTATATAACTTAGCTAATGAATCAACATCACCATTGGTATGTGCAAAAGCATCGACTAAAGGACGCATTGCTAATGGGTTTTCTTTCTTTAACTGTTTAAGAGTTTGAGTGAACTTCATGTTTTTAGCATGAATAGCATTCTCTGCAGATCTAAATTCTGTTGTTAATTGATCTATAACAGTATCTAATTCTTTAGGAGGTACTTGATCAAACCAGTTCTTATTTCTTAAACTCCAACCTGAGATGTATTTATTAAGAGCATATTCATCTAATAAGAATTCCATCTTTTCAATGATAAGATCCATTGCTCTATTATCATCAACATAAGGAGCCATATCTTTAATAGTTTCAGCTAATGTAGCAGCTTCTCTACCAAGTGTATCCATAGCTCTAGCTGATGATTCTGCAACCTCTCTACCTAAGAATCTATCAGTTAGATCTCTCATAGCGAAAGCAGCAGCTCTAGCTTGCTCTTCATTAATATGTTCTACTTTAAATCTACCAAGAAGCATATTCTTAACATCTCTGTTTTCTAAGAATAAAGCTCTAACATCATCTAAAGATGCACCTGGATCTACAATACTAGTATAAATATCCCATGCAGCAGCATTCATTTGTTTAGAACTAAATCTAAATCCATCTACAATTGCATCAAATCTACCAATATCTCTGGCTTCTTCTGCAACACCCATAACAGCACCACGGCTAGTAGGACCAACCATTAGCCCTTTACGTCTCATAGCTTCTGTTATAACAGGCGCAGGATCGCCTTTAGAGGTTCCATTTTTGATTGCAGTAGTATCAGCCATATTTCTAGCTGTATTACCCTCCTTGGGTACTCTACGAGCCTCTGAGGAAGGATCTAGTATTCCTCTTGATACATCAGGATCAATGTCATCTAATGGTTCACCTAGATCAATCTTTCTTTTAGCTGCTTCTAATGCTTCTTCATCTGCAAATTCATCTGATACTCTTATACCATCATCAACATCATCAACATACTCTATTCCTTGTTCAAGAGTGAGTTTTTTATTAATTAAGATGTCTTCATTTTGTTTACTTAGACCACCAGTTGATAATAATTCATCAATCTTTTGAATCTCTATTAATGTATCTGGATCAGTAACTTTAAATAGTTCACCTTGTTTATACTTAGCTGCTGAAGGTGATTTAGGTTTAAACCAACCCATCTTCTTAGCACCAGATAATGATTTTATAGCTGAACCTGCTATAACACTTAACCAAGCTAATCCTACATTTTCATATGTACTAAGTTTTTTTCTGGCTGCAGGTGACATTTCATCTGTAGTCTTCCATCCTTCAGGCAATGGTACAAAACCTTCTGGACCGAATGCTCCAGGTATAACTTCAGACATTGTTCTAGCTAAGTTATATGGATCTTCACTTGTATCACTAAGACCACCTATAACTGCACCTTCAAGACTCCAAGCACCTAATCTTGTTAGAGCTGCTTGTAACCGTGGCATATTCTTTATACCAGCATTTACAAGAGCACCTTCAGTGAATTTTCCAGTTTGTATTGATGGTAATACTACTGATAATATCTTCCTTATCTCTTGATAAGTTGGGTTTTCTAATTGTGTAGCTTTATCCCATCTATTATCTAATTCATTACCTAATGGACCACCTAATGTACCAACTGAATCCATAATAAAGTCAGCCCAACCTAAACCAGCTGTTGATAAGGCTTGGAAGTTATTATCCATTTGGTCTGCCCATCCTTTTAGATTAGGAGAGTAACCATAAATGGTTTTCATGTTAGCTCTTTTAGCTTCTCTATACTCTTCAGTACTCATTCCATAGTACTTCTGATTCCAAGCTTCTCTTAACACTTCTCGCTGAGGATCTTTTCTATTCCAACGCCACCATTCATTATACTCCTCTAACATCTTATCGTTAGCACCAGGAGTAGTTAGATCAACAGAACTTGAACCAAATCCAGCCCTAAAAGGAGAGGGATATTTATTCTTTACGACTTCTGGTTCTATTGGTTGTTCTCTAGATTGTAATACATCTAGTCTATCAGTATCTTCACCATAAGCTACTTCAGTTTCAGGATCTTGATAATTTTCATCCTGTTCTTCTTCTATTACTGCCATGTTACATACCTCTTATCTTGGAAGATTTTTACATATCCCTCTAATTTTTCTTTCATTTTATCACTCATCAATGGATGGCCAGTGATAGATCTAATTTCTTGTGCGTAAGCTATAAGTATTGGAGGAGTACCGTTATAAGTACGAGCTGTATTACTATTACTTTTTATTATTTCTTCAAATTCTGCGGGCCATTCATACTTAGATGGTATACTAACTTCCATATTATCTGTTTCTTTGGTTTCCATTAATATATCGTTTATAATAGTACGAAGAGGGACGTTTGGAAATTTTCTTTTTACTTCAATTACATTTTCAGGTAAAGGGAATTTTCTAGCATTACCTTCAACTACCATTCTTTCAAGATTGAATTTCTCTTTTGCTGTTACTACATTCTTTACTTTATCTGGATCATAAGTACCACCTAGTAAATCAGTAAGAGCGTTTTTAACATCTTTAAGATTAGTTTTTGTTGCTCCTGGTGAGAAGTTCTTCCACTTTAATCTTAAATTACCTCCTCTACCTATTTCTTGAGCTGCAAATACACCTACCTTATCTTTTATACCTTCATTGATATCTGCATGTACTAATTCTTCTGCTTTCTCATACCTAAGTACAGGGTGTTCTATATAATCAGGATTACCAGGATCACCTAATCTATGTAAGTAATGATTTAGTCTTTGGGCAGCATGATCAGTAACTGCATCTAATTCAGCATTAGGTTTTGTAGAATCAAATTGATCACCATATTTTGTACTTATAAAACTTTTTAATTTTTTTTTAGTTCCATCATATGTTATACCAGCTTTTTGAAGTTGAGATATAGACTTATGACTTGCACCATAATATTCCTTATCATCATCTGATAAAAATTGGAAATAATATGAATCATCATCATAATTTAAAGTAGCTAATGCTGCTTGATAATTCTGTACTGCAACTTGTGTAGATTGTCTTTGAGGATCATAATCTAAATACTTTGATGCAATATGTTTTCTCAATTCTTCTGAAGTATCCTTTTTATTATATATTTCCCATAATTGTTCTCTACCACCACCTGTAGAATAATCATTAATATCAATAAATACCTCTCCTTCAGTAAGTTTTGCATTAGGATCAGTTAATCTATCAATCCTTTTAATATCATCTTGGATCTGAGTTTTAGCTTTGTCTTCTTTACCTGTTTTTAATCTTTCAGCTGTAGTGTCCCATTGTTTCAGTAATACATCAAGGGAACCGTTTTCTGTAAGAACTTCATTCCATGATTTTAATTCTTTTTTATGCTTGCCTACAGCATATACTCTAGAAAAAGCTTTATGAGCTTTACTCTTTTTAGGTATCTTTTCTATTCCTGGTAGATCATCATATTCACCTGCTTCATACCTTTTATCAAATAATTTCTCATCAAATTTAAACCTTTTAATACCAGGTACTTTGGTATTTTTAAGCATATACTCGATATCTTCTCTTGTTAAATCAGGATTCTGTTCTTTAAATTTAGAAACTACATAAATAGCAGCTTCTGTAGGAGATAAACCAGATATATAATTACCATCAGAATCCTTTATTGTACCATTAGCAGCAGTTGCTACAGTTAGATTAAAATGAGTTTTTAGTTCTTCACGACGTAAATCTATATCTAGACTTGCTACTGATTTTACATCTGCTAAATCAGCACCTAGAAGTTCAGCCTGTACTATTAAATTAGCTTCAGTACCTTCGGCTAATCTTTTATTTTTTAGACCACTTTTAGCTGAATTAGCCCAAGTAGCTACCTCCTCTAATAATTTCTTACCAGCTCTACTGTTAAATTCTATACCTTTATTTCTTAAGTAATTACGTGCATAAGCTATGTATATATCATTAACAGTCTGCTCTCTGAATATATTATCTTTACCTACTTTAGTATCTCTTAGAACTGATTCTATTGTATTTTTATTTTTTATAAAATGATCTACATGTATCTTACCTAAAGCATTAGAAGCCTTTTGTGTTGTAGCAACACTAGCATTTAACCATGTCTCTCGTTCATGCTCTCCTGTAAATCCTTGAGAGGTCATATCTTCTATAAGACCAATCTCAGCATAAGCATGGAGGTTGTTTTCTTTAGTAAAATCTGTAGGTTTAAAATCTTTTAAAGCTTGATCTTCTTGTATTCTCTCATAAATGTTGCCAGCTTGTTTAGCTAAAGCACCACCAAAACTAGATGCAATACCTGACCACATTTGGGATTGACGCATCAATTCATCAGCTTCACCCTTTAGTTGATCTACATGTCTATCAGCTCTAATATTTAAAGCTCTAGTTTTATTATTATGAATTTGATCTTCTAATGTTTGTAATTTATCAGACCAACTAACTTCTTTACTAAAGCTTCTTTCTAAACCTTGTTCTTGAGATTTAGCTACTCTCCAGGCACTTTCTTTTCGCCTTTCTAATCCTTGTATTTGATCAGTATCAAATTTCTGTTGCTGAGTGAGTGCGGCTCGTAAACCACCACCAAGCTCAGAGAAGCGACCACCTTTAGTGTATCGCCTCTGATATCCTTTTGCCATGTTTTAAACAGGGGTCATTTGTACATCTAATTGACTGTAGTCAACAGCTAAGTAACCGTTGTCTTGTTCAGATACAGCATCATATTTACCTTGGGCGATTAGGTCTTGAGCTATAACTCCACGATATCTTTGATCATCTCCAACGTAATTCCATTCGTAAATGTTAATACCAGAAGGAGACTTCTCTATGTATTCTAAGTTTTCTTTTAATCCAATATCAGATATTGCTTTACCAATGATACCTCCCATTGCTTGTCCAGCAATACCACCTATAACATTACCCCATACTTGATTAGCTGCAGCATTTGGTGACATTGTTGCACCTAATACAGGTTTAGCACCAAAGTCAAATTCACCGAGAGCTCTTGGCATTGCAAAGTCAGCAATTGGTGTTGCAATCGGTGCAACAGGCATAGGTTCAAGACCAGGTTCTAACATCTTTTGTGCATAAGCTGTTAAGTCAGCTGAGAAGTGATCTCTTTCTATTTGCTGTAGTACAGCTCTGCTATTTCTACCAGCACTAGACATTGATTCATTAAGTAGAGACATTTGTCTACCATAATCAGCTAGTGTAGCTTGTTGACCTTTACCTATACTTCTACCTTTTATACCTCTGGCTCTAAGCTCACCTTCATTCATAAGTGTTTGAAGATAAGAATCAGTAGCATCAAATGTAGCTTCTGTTTCAATCTCTTCTAATGATCTCATTTCATCATGCTTACCAGCCTGAGCTGCTACAGCATTTAAAGCTACTTGATTACCATAGATATTTTCTGATTTAGCAAACTGTTTTGCATTAGATTCATTCCTTGCATTTCTTATCTGTAATTCATAATTATAGTTTGCTAAGTTTGTAGCATCTTTCCAGCTAGCTAATTTCTCTTCATTAGATCGTTGAAGTAATGCCATCTCTGTAGCATATGCATGATCAGCTTTTATTTTATCTGTTTGCATAGCCCAGTTTTCTACATCATACCAGTACCTACGCTCTGTAGCATCGTTAGCTCTGTTAGCTTGTTCTCTAGCAGCACCTGCTGCTTTCATACCACTATAACCTACAAGAGCACCAGCTGAACCTAAGACAGCACCAGTACCTATAGTTAAACCTGCTAAGGTTAAACCTGCTCCACCTATTACTGCACCAGCTCCTAAGCCAGCTAAAGCACCTACAATAATCGGTAAGAACCCGAAGATATGTGGCATCATGATTGAGTGTAATAATAATCCTTCTAACATAAGTTATGATCTCCTATAGAATCTTGGTGAGTAATTTCCTTCCCACATCATAGAATTCAAGGACACCGGAAATGGTGAGTCATTAAACACTCTTAATTGGAAGTTGTTTGTTCGTTGATGAATAGGCAGAGAGAATACTGCTTGCTCTGATAATGCAACATCATTAGCTAAATATGTATCTGCTATTTGAGTTGGATTTAAACTATACCATTCATCAAGGTATATTAAAATCTTTACGTTATTAGCTGGTGCAGAACTAAATGTTATCTGTGTATCACCTGATACTGTAAATGCTGTTGTAGTAACACCGTCTAATTTAACTTTAATTTGATCTTTATCTACATAAGATAAATCTTCATCTACCCAGTTAAATACTGTTGTAGATCCGTCTCCTGTATATTCCTTTTTACCTTGTCTAATACCAGTAGATTTAAGTTTAAAACTCATTACACCTGATAATCCTACAGCAAACTTCATTCTAGCAACTGTTAAATTAGCAGTGAAATCTGTTTTAGTTAAACCATCATCTAATCTAAAGTAGGTCTTAGGTAAGATAACATCTAAATCATATTTCCATCCTACAATTACATCAGCAGCTACACTAGATAGATTCTTTCTTAATACTTTAAAGTATGGATCACCATCATTAGTTATAACTTCAGGTGTAATTGTAAATCCAGATTCAATAAAATTACCTGTAGCTGTAGTACCTTTAATAACAATAACAGGTGTTAATGTAGCTTCATTAGCAAAAGGTATATAGCATTTAGAAAACTCATTAGTTGAATCCCATACTACAGTAGCATTATTAGCTGCATTTCTAGCATTGCTATATAAATCCATACATGGATTAATTCTCTGTCCATCATTATTAACAATGATAGCATCAGATGGACTTTGACTTAAGCTAGCTTTAGATAATGTAAATTGATTACCTTGTTTAGTAACAGCATACATAGTATCTGAATCAACAGCTATTGTTTGTACTGTTCCTGGTAGTTCCCAATTAAACCATGCTTCTACTAAGTTCTCTTTACCATCACTATAAGTACGATAGAAATAAACCTTCCTATCAGACTGACTAGACATAGCTAGGAATTGGTTCTGAGGGCTTGCAATAAACGTATCTATTGTAGCTGGAACCCATTCATTTACTACTCTACCAACATCTAATACTTGAGGATTTTCATCTTGACCTCTAGTTACCATACCAAAGATACGTGTATAACTAGGTGTCTTACTTAAGAAGTTAATATTTGGACCCATATCAACAGGATCAACATCTGAATCCATCTCATAATTAGAGATAGTTCTTATAGATGTAGAAGTTGGTGTTAATATACCATCTGCAGCTGACATTAAGAATTGCTGATTCTTACTGAATAATACCAAACCTTGTGTTGTAGGTATTATACCATGTAAAGCTGCTGGTTTAAGTGTAGAAGTATTAAGATCAACTGGATCAGCATCTGTTACTATCTGAGCTGAAGTATGATAAAAATTATAATATTCTGCAGATTGACTCATAGATACATTATCGTCTGATAAAAATCCGAGTCTATTATTATGAAAGAATGATTGCTGTATCTTCTTACCTACAAAACTAGGATGTGAGTTAGTTACATCATCACCAACTGCTCTAGATGTATAGGTTATTTTTTGAAATGTAAATGTATTAGTAGAGTTATTAATTAACTCATGAGGCATGGTTGTATTATCTAGACCTGTAGATTTACTAGGATCTAAAGCTTCTTTCCAATAACCTGGCCCACTTGTACCGTTATCTGCTACAAATTTAGCAAAGTAAGTATCATTAGTTGATGAAGTATTTATAACTTTAACTGTATGATCATGGAAAGATTGAATAGGTAATTGAGATATATTATCTACTTGATCTTGAAATACTGTAATTGAATCTCCTAGTAAACCACCTGTAGCAGTAATAGTTATAGCAGAATTACTGTCAGTTAATTGTAAAGTAGTGAGATATTTAACAGTACTTAATCCTGATATACTTAAATTATCTATTGCTGTTTTTAAAGCAGTTAAAATACTATCATAAGTAGCAGTACTACTAGAAGTATGAGTTACAGTACTACCATTTATTACAACAGTATATGTATTACTAGTAGAACCTCCAGATAAAACAAGTGTAGCCTTTCTATTAGCATTAAATGTAGGATCAGCTATCTTAGCTGCTACTATTAAATTATTTGTTATTATAGATGTATCTTGTACAGTTAGTACATCATAGTTTGTACGTGCTCCTGTAAGGTACGCCTGTGCTCCTGTACCATAGTTAACAGTACATGCAGTACCTGATGTAGCATTCCATATATCTATGTCCCCTGGAGAGCCTCCTGAAGCAGGTTTAATACATCCTATATATTGTTCATCATCATCTCTGGAAATATAGAACCATTTTGATGAATCATATGTAGTGCCAGTACCTAAATTAGCAATCCATTTAAAGCCTGGTCTTTTAGTTAATCCAAAGGTGGGATCAGGATAACCATTAAGACACTCCCTAACTTGGTTTGGTAGCTTTTTATCATCAGATTGTTTTGATACTCCACCTAAGTAATTGTCAATTCGTTGAGTTACGGCTGCCATTAGCGTTTAAGTGCGTGATATGGTTGATAGCTTTGATAGTAATTTTGCTGATCTTGTGGGTGTCCAAAGAAAGTAAACTGTCCTTGTTCAGTTTCATACTCTAAAGCTATAGCTCTAGTATAAGCTTCTTGTTGTTGTAGCATTTGATATTGAGCTGTATCACCTACTATCTTACTAGATACAAGTGTAGATGCTCTAGCAGTGATAAAATTCTGTACAGGTTCAGGTATATCTACCCAATCAAATTCCCATATAATATCACATTCTACAGGTGTAGAAATATCTTCCCATTTATATGTATGGTTTTGTCTATCATATAGCTTACCATCTCTACGAATTCCATCGAATGCCATATTAGCAGAATTCTCACTTAGTTTTAATTGTAATATATTATTAGGTATAGCTATCTCATCGTTTGTATCAGGAGTGAACTCATAATGGAACTCTCTATTAAAAGTCCATCCCTCTGCTTGAACCTCTCTAGACACCTGTAACAGTGTATCGTATGCAATCGCAACGTCCGGGTTGGTTTGATCGAGAGTGGTTACAGGAGCCTGACCACATGACGATAGTATTTGATTTATAGCTGGTAATTCTTGTGTAGCGTTTGTGGTTGGAAAAGGCATAATATTTATATATAAAAAAAAGAGGACTCCGAAGAGTCCCCATAAAACATGCTTAGAATGCAGCGTTACCAGAAGATCCGGCAGCAGCACCAGCAACTAGTTCAACAGCAGCAGCTGGGTTTAGATAGTCAGCTCCCATTGCGAGGCGACCTAAGATCACATCACCTTGGTATACAACTGATACATCACCAGAAGTTACTTGAACTTGTGGTCCAATTGCTTCAACAACACCTGCAGCTTCTTTCTGGAAGATAAGTCCACAAGAGTTAGCGAATTCTGTCTCTTCACCATACTCGTTGTTGATTCCAGTTACATCAGCAGCAGCATCTTCTATAGCTTCACCGACAAATGAGCCGACGTTCTGAGGAGATGTTACCCCTGGGTTTGTAGCAGAAGCAGAACCAAACTTAGTACCATATGTACTGAAGAATGGAATGTTCATTGACTTGTAGATCTTGATACCAGCAATCTCAATGATTCCGTTTCCGCCTTGTAGTGCAGAACCTTGCTCATCACGATTAACTAGACCATTAGAACCTACAGCTTGGATTAGTTCGTAGTACTGTCTAGGGTTAAGAACACCTACACGACCTTCAGAACTAACACCTTTCTCATCTAAAGCAGCCGCAGCATCATAGAAAGCATTAATCAATGAAGCTGATACATAAGCGTCAGATGCTTGGTTGTTAGTACCAACACGAATCTGTGTTCCACCTGGTTCTACGAATCCAGATTTAGTAATTGGAGATGCAGCCCTAGCTCCACGAGCAATAGCGCGGAAGATAAGTCTGTCATATTTTTGAGCTAATGCATAACCAATCTTCTTAGAGATTTCTCCCCTTAATTCATAGTGTGCAAGTGTCTCATCTAACTCATATACGAATGCACTTGAGATTAGTAGATCGTCAACCGTGATGGTCTTCTCTGCTACTGGAGGTGATCCGTCGGAGTTACCGAGAATGCTCTGGCCGGGTACATGGTACTCAGCTTTTGTGTGTCCAGTGTAGATGAACTGTAATGATTTCCCATTCTTTAGGGTTCTCTTCATTACAAGGTCTCTAGCAATTGCATTATGCTGGAAGCCTTTGAACATCTCACCACTAAACAACTTAAGATATAATGCTCTTGCATCATTAGCCGAGTTCGATTGTCCCGGTCTAGTCAGCGAGGCATTACTATGGGTTGCCTGTTGGGCCATTGTTAGTTAATGAAATTAATATGTACTTTCTTCAGCTGAAATTTTTCTGATCATTTTTCTTGTGGTCTTTCCCACCGTCTAGACGGCTAAGGGTATCCGACGTATCGGGCCAAAGCCAATTAGGAAGAGATCCGACTCTGAGGTGTCTCTTCCCTATGAAATTGTAAATGTGAATATTCTACAAAACAGAAAAAGGATAGCAGTAAGAATACCACTATCCATAATTCATTTATTTTACTCACCCAAGAGGGCTTCCTCAAGAGATTGAGGTTCCCATTCGTCTTCTTTTTCATCTACGCCAGGAGGTTGTTGATCACTAGGATTCGTATCAACCTTCTCTGGTTCAGGTGATAACCGTGTAACGAATGCAGGTGAATGGGTAGCTTGTTGTGCCATATTTAGAATGAGTATTTAGCACCTATCTTAGTGCCGTAAGTATTATCAGCAGTCTCATCAGTTTTGAATGAAACTTCTCCATATACACCGAGCTTCTCTGATGCTGCTACGGATGCTCCGAGCTTACCTGAGAAGTCTGTGCTACCATCTGCTCCATCAGCTGCAGTAAATGCAGGACCACCTTGAACATAATATCCAAGTTGACCTACTTCACCTTCATAGCCTATATGAAGATCGGTAGTACGGGAAGTATAATCATTACCTGTATAAGACGCGTTAGACTCGGCATTAATATAAACGCCAGCCATTGCAGGAGTCGAAGCGAGAGATGCCGCTAGGGCTAGTGCAAATTTTTTCATGTTAAGTTAATTACTTTGTTCTTGTGTACTCAACACCACGATACCTTAGTTTAACAGTCATTGTTAATACTCCAGTACCACACCCCCGTTCCATGATGTGGTTTCATGCGTCCCCCGAAGGGATGAACGGACGTAATGTTGAATTGGCTTCTACTGTATCGACATACGAGCCGCCATGGCTTTATTTCTTAGGGGGTCTCCCTTTCTTAGTACCGTAAGTACCTTTACCTTTAGGCATATTCTGTCTCCTTAGTTGTAGCTAGATCAAGTGGGAAGTTATGTGCATTTCTTTCATGCATTACTTCCATACCGAGGTTTGCACGATTTAATACGTCTGCCCAGGTAGGTACGATCCTACCACTGGAATCAACGACTGACTGATTGAAGTTAAAGCCGTTGAGATTGAAAGCCATAGTACTGACTCCCATACTGGTGAACCATACGCAAACGACTGGGAAAATAGCAAGGAAGAAATGAAGACTCCTACTATTATTAAAGCTGGCGTATTGGAAGATAAGTCTCCCAAAGTAGCCATGAGCCGCGACGATATTATACGTCTCTTCCTCTTGGCCGAATTTATATCCATAGTTCTGAGACTCAGTTTCAGTAGTTTCACGAACGAGTGAGGAAGTAACGAGGCTTCCGTGCATAGCAGCGAAAAGAGCTCCCCCGAACATCCCAATAACACCAAGCATGTGGAATGGAT
>VTLG01006449.1_pt1 | contig 14714 bp, 31 predicted proteins | sample 4694571 | NCBI WGS metagenome assembly VTLG01 (sample SAMN12604809, study PRJNA352737) | marine metagenome | biome: ENVO:00000447; feature: ENVO:00000209|ENVO:00000569|ENVO:01000036; material: ENVO:00002151; isolation source: viral sequences binned using virsorter ...
CAGCTACTAGAATAAACAAAGATGGTATAATTGAATCTGTTGCAGCAGATATACCTAGATTAAACTACGAGGTAACTAATGGTGTTGTAGATTCCTGTCCACATCTTTTGTTGGAAATGAATAGCACAAATTTAGTAATACAAAGTAATAATTTCAGTGCAGGTGGTTGGAATGTAGCAAATGTATCTGTTACTTCTAACAACACGACATCACCAGAAGGTAAAGTTAATGCTTCAAAAATAACCACTACAAATACAAGTCATTCTTTATATCTTGATTTAACAACAACTGCATCTACAGTTTATTCATTTAGTTTTTTTGCTAAAAGAGGAACTATGTCAGATTTAAAATATAGAGTTTATGATTTATCTAATAATGCAAATATAATTGCTCCCACAAGCTATTACTCACAAACAAGCAACCAATATTGGGAAAGAATATCTGTTAGCTTTACAACACCATCTGGATGTACTTCAACAAGAGTATATCCTGTTTCTAATTCAGGTGTAACAGGAACAATGTTTTTATATGGATGTCAAGTAGAGGAAGAAAGTTATGCAACAAGCTATATTCCTACATCAGGCTCTGCACAAACAAGAGCAAGTGAATCTTGCACAGGAGCTGGAGATGTAAATACTTTTAATTCTGTAGAGGGTATATTATACGCAGAACTAAAAAGAGATATAGCAACAGACACAGGTTTTAGAAGAGTTAACATAAATGATGGTTCTCTTAACAATACAGTAAGGTTGGGCTATAGCACAGTAACAAACGAAATTAAAGGCGTAGTTACAGTAGGTGGCGTTACGCAATGTGCTTTAGTGTTTGCAGGACTAAGTGTAACCTCTTTTAGAAAAATGGCTTTACTATACAGAGCTAATCAGTTTGAATTATGGGTCGATGGTAGTAAAAGAGCAGAAGATACAAGTGGCTCTACTTTTTCTACAGGCACACTAAACGATTTATCTTTTGAGCAATCTAACGCTTCTGACAAACTAAGAGCAAAAGTAAAAGATATAAGATACTATGATACAGATGGTATGCATGGTAGCGAAATAACAAATTTATTAACACAATTAACACAATAGAAATGGGAATAAAAATAAGTAAATATGAGTTTGATTCACTTGACCAAGCAGAAAGCAAGATAAATGCTTTACCAAGCGTTAAGGATGAAGAAGGCAATGACGTTCCTTCGCATAAACATACTATTGTTAAGCTAGGCAATATTGTACTAGAAGCAGGTGAGTATGATGAAGAAGGCGAAGAAACTAAAGCCCCTGTACTTTCAGAAAAATATCATGTAGATGTACTTTGGAAAGATTTAGAAGAAGTAGATGAAGAGGGTAATGTTAGTATAGACCATCCTTATGGCTGGAAGAGTTACGCAATAGATATTGACAACGAAGGTATGCATGGCTTTATGGGTGTATCTTACCTAGAAAACAAGATGTAATGGCAGAACTAAATCCAGATAGCAAGTTTAATTTATCTCTTAAAGAGATTGTGGGAGCTGTCATAGGACTATCTAGTTTGTTTGGTATATACTTTACCTTACAAGCAAGTGTAAAAACTAATACAGATGATATAGATGCACTAAAAAACAATAGTGTAAATCCTGTAGAGTTTCAATACAAAGATGAGCTTGTGCGTTCTACAATACAAAGAGTTGAAGAAAAGACTGATGTATTAAGTGGTGACGTAAAAGAAGTCAAAGAACAACTGGATAAGATTGACCAGAGATTATATGAATTAAGTAAAAATAGATGAGATTATGTGTAATGGTTGCTTTTTTGTGGACATGTGCCACATTTGCACAGGCTGATATACAAGTTATTCAGTATAGTGCAGAGTTTGTAAAAGACAGTGAAATATCTTTAAAGGTATTCAGACAGTATGATGTTAAGACATTGTACATGTCTAAGCATGCTCAAGACTTTAAGAAAAATAATATAAAATATATTCCTACAATTATATTGTTTTATAACGAGGAAGAAGTTATGCGTGTAGAATCAGGTATATCCTTAAAACTACCTGATGACGCAATACAAAGAATAGAGGAAGAAATAGAAGAAATAATAGATAGTAAATTTTAATTATGAGAACAATTATTACATTTATTTTGTTTTTTGTAGCAACACAAGCTACATCACAAAACCTGTTTGAGAAGATATACAAAGACTTATTTAAGTATAGTACTATTTATATAGCAGGAGATATAGACAATCCTAAAGAACAGCCTAAAGATTATTTTGTAAGAACTAATCCTGATGGTAATTTATATGCACCACCAGTAGTTGTAGACGGTACAGATTATTATGACTTTGATTATCGTTATGGTTTTGGAATAAGAAAGATAGCAAGGTTTGATTACGAAATGAAAGGCAAGCATTACTATGATGGCACAGAAAACAATATAGGGCTTTCTGCTAGCAATTCTCCAGTAAGTGGGCTAGAGTACACCTTACACTTTGAAAAAGAAAGGTCTAGAGATGATGTCTTTAACAACCACAGATACTTCATAAAGCATAGTGGTAAATACCATATGGTTAAAGTAGAAAGCAGAAAACAAGGTAGAGTAGATTTTAACTATCAATCAGCAGAAGCAAGAGCTAAACTACCTATAGGAAAGAAGTTTAGTATATCTGCAGGAGCAATGTATAGAACACATGAAAGACCGTATGGTTATAATCCTATAGAGATATGGCTAAACGAAACAAATGAAGATGGTTGGCCAGTAAATCAATGGTATCAGTTAGGGTATCAGTATGGTTATACAGACCAGTTTGTAAGCATAGATATTGACGGAGAAGAAACATTTGATTGGTATTGGTATAATGAGCAAGGAGATTTAGTTGCACTATCAGACTTGCAGTTTAGAGATACAGTATTTGCACATCTTATGAATCGCTTTAACAACGAGGTGTGGGATGAGTTAGACTACTTTGGTGTATTGTCGCCAGTAGTCGGTTTTGATTTCTATCATTATAAGAAGAACTTTTGGTTGCATGCTTATGGTAGTTACTTATTACCTTATCACAAGTATATACAAGGAGATGTAGATTTTAGCTACCTCAACAGAAACAACTGGGGTTTAGGTGGATTAAGACATGACTCTGAACATGAGCAGTGGGAAGATTATCAGTTTGGTGTATCTTTTGGCTGGAAGTTATCTAGGTCATTAGGAGTGTTTATGGAAGGAGAGTATATTAAGTTTTGGGATTCTAAGATATATAACTCTAGTATAGGATTAAATTTTAGATTATGAGAGAAATAACAAAGATTATAGTGCATTGCACAGCTACACCAGAAGGTAGAGATGTAGATGTAGAGGAGATAAGAAAGTGGCATGTAGAAGAAAGAGGCTGGTCAGATGTAGGTTATCACTTTCATATAAAGCTAGATGGAGAACTACAAGAAGGTAGACCTATTGAAAGAACAGGCGCACATTGTTCAGGACAGAATTTCTGTTCTATCGGTTTATCATACGCAGGAGGAATGACTAAAGACATGAAAGAGCCTAAAGATACTAGAACACAAGCACAAAGAGAATCTATTGTTGATTTATTACATGAGTTAAAAGAACAATATCCAAAAGCTAAGATATATGGTCATAGGGATTTTAGCGCAAAAGCTTGTCCTAGTTATGATGCAAGAGCAGAATATGAGTATATAAGTAATATGTGCTAATGGATTTTAGTGTAATATTATTGTTGCCTAATGGTCTAAACATAGGCTTTAATTACTTTCCGTCAGATGAAAATTATGAATATGAAGAAATAAACATATACTTGTTTATTGTACAATTAAAATGGAGATTTTATTATGAGTAAAAAGAAATTTAAAGAAACTAAATTAGGACAGTTCTTGTCTAGTAAAGGCTCAGACATAGTAAACTTAGTAGGTGATACATTGCCAAATCAAGGCTTATTAGGCGTTTTAAAGAATGTTATTAGTAAAGATGACGTTTTACCTCCAGAAGACAAAGAAAAGGCCTTAAAACTGCTTGAAATGGACTCTATAGAGATGCAAGAAGTATCTAAGAGATGGTCTAGCGATATGGCTAGTGATAGTTGGTTAAGCAAGAATACCAGACCCATGACACTTATTTTTCTTACTATATCTATGGTGTGTTTAATATTATTGGATAGCTTTAACATAGACTTCAGCATAGACAGCTCATGGGTAGATTTGTTAAAATCTCTTCTTGTTACAGTTTATGTTGCTTATTATGGAAGTAGAGGAGCAGAAAAATTTAAATCTATCAAATAAAGAACATAATTATAGCGTATTGAACTTATAACGCTATGTGTTTTGTGGTTTCGCTGTGTGGCTACACCACAAACTATTAAGAAAACTTATATTGTTTCTAATAAAAAACTAAGTTATAAAAAATATATTTCACTAAACAACTTTTTATTTAATTATTTTTTTGTATATTTGAGTGTGCAAGATGATTTAGACATAGAAGGATTAGATTATTTGCAATGGAGTTTATTTGATTCTCCAGATGAAAAAGGAAGTGGCTATAAGTTTATGGAAAGACAACCTGTATATATTTTAGATAAAATAGTTAAGAAAACTAGAAGAAACTTTAACATAATATTAGGATATGTCACACCGTCTTATGGCAATAAGTATGGCTTATCTAGTAAAGACTCACATAGAGTAGGAAGAGCTGTAAGAATAAAAATATTAAATCCACAAAAAAGAATGGATTTAGTTAGATTGTTAATAATTGAGGGTGTTACGAGAATAGCAGTAGCCAAAGATATGGTCTATTATGATACGGATGATTTGAAAGAAAGAGGATTGTATCTCTGGTAATATTGTTTATTATTGTTTTTTGTTTTTGGGAGGGTAGATTTTTTCTGCCCTTCTTTTTGTTTTATTAATAATTTTGTGTATATTGCAACAAATATTAACAAAACAGATAACAATGAGAATGCAGGAAACTAACTTTTATAAGAACTTTGAGTTTGTAAGTAAGTATTTTATTAACAATCGTGTTAAGAACAACAACAAATATAAGAAAGCATTAACAGAAATCTATTTCTATGCTAATTCACTTAGGATAGAGAATAGAGAGTTAGAAGATAACTTGTCAAAGTGGCAAGATAAATATGATAAACAAATAAATAATAATAATGGAAACACAATTCACATTTCATGAGAGAGTAGTTCTCTTACAAACAGAGCTTAAAGCTCCTAAGAACCAAAGAAATAACTTTGGTAAATACAATTACAGAAGTTGCGAAGACATACTAGAAGCAGTAAAACCATTGCTATCAAAATATGATTTGTCACTAATGATTACAGATGAAGTAAAAGAAGTATGTGGTATACCTTATGTACAAGCTAGAGCAGTCTTACATTGCCCAGAAGGAAAGATGGAAGCAACAGCACAAGCTGGTATTGACCCTAATAGAAAGGGTATGGATATATCACAGTCATTTGGTTCATCTAGTTCCTATGCTAGAAAGTATGCACTTAATGGTTTATTGTTAATAGACGATACCAAAGATGCAGATGTGACAAATACGCATGTTAAAGAAAAAACTTTTAGCACAAAAGCTAAAGGATTTGATTTATTATAACCATTAAATTTAATATATATGAGTAGTTTAATTAACGTTAGTCTTAACTTACAGAATTTACCGAAAGAGAAATTTGTAGAAGGAAAAAAGGGAGTTTATTATAACTTTACTTTATCTGTAAATGATGAGACTAATCAGTACGGTCAAAACGTAGCAGTGTTTGACAGCCAAACAAAAGAAGAAAGAGAAGCTAAGAAAGACAAAGTCTATATTGGCAATGGAAAGGTAGTTTGGACAGACGGCAATTGCGTAGTAGCAACTAGCGACAAGCCTCAAAAAGAGGCAGTAGCAGCAACTACAGACGATTTACCATTTTAACAATTGGGAGGTTTAACGACCTCCCTTTTTTTTTATATGACATTAGAAGAAAGAACACTAGACAATATCGTCATGGAAGCATTAGAGGAAGGATGCATTCTTGACACATCAGAAACTATATCTTATCCACCAATTGCAATATCAATGGGTGTTAAAAAGTTTACTACTAAACAAGGTACTGAAACATATCCTATACCTATAGGAACCTACGGTAACTTTAGCTTTGTACAAGCACCACCTAAAACAAAGAAAACATTTTTTATTAGCCTACTAGCTTCTGTTTATCTTGCAGACTCTAATAAGTTTGGAGGTAATATCAAAGGACATAGAGGAGATAAATGCTTGTTACACTTTGACACTGAGCAAGGTAAATGGCATTGTCAAAAAGTATTTAGAAGAGTTTTAGATATGAACAACACTAAAAAAGATGACAACTATTTTACTTTTACATTAAGAACAGTAGGTTACAAAAGTAGATTAGAATTTATAGAATACTGGCTTAGAGAAAGAGTAGATGACGGCAAAGCTGGTCTTGTTATTATAGATGGTGTAGCAGATTTAGTAAGTGATGTAAACAACTTAGAAGAAAGTAATAATGTGGTACAAAAATTGATGCAGTTAACGGCTGTTTATAATTGCCACATAGTAACTATAATACATTCTAATTACGGCACTACCAAACCTACTGGACACTTAGGTAGTTTATTAGAGAAAAAAGCAGAAACACAAATAGAATTAGAAGTTAACACTGTTCATAATGAGCAGATAACAGTAAAGTGTAGAAGAAGTAGAGGGTTTCCTTTTGATACATTTAGTTTCAAAGTAAATGATTATGGTTATCCTGTAGTTATAGGAAACCTATATGACCACCTACAAGGAATAGAAGTAAAACATAAAAAAATAGATTATGAATATTGATGTTAAAATCGACAAGTTAGATAATACAAAAGATACTAGATATGAACTTAGTTTAAAAACATATAAGGAAAGCATATCTGGTGTGTTTGAGAAAGAAGATATACGTTATTTGATACAGAGACTAGACAACGCTATCGTATGATAAAAGTTGTTTGTCCTTTATATGTGATGTTAGAAAGAAAAACAAAACCTGATAAAAAGATATTTGTTAACATGAACACATATAGGAACTTACACTTTCAAATAAACAACAAAGTTAAAGTAAAGTACAAGGAGAGTGTTATAGAACAACTAAAAGGTGTTACAATCAAAACACCAGTAGAAATTACTTACAAGGTTTATAAAGCTAGAAATAACAAGCTAGACAAGATGAATGTTGTAAGTGTAACATCAAAGTATTTGTTAGATGCAATAACAGAGTTAGGTTGTTGGACAGACGATAATGATGATTTTGTAAAAACAGAAACAATAATGCCGACAGAAGTAGATAGAGAGAAACCAAGAGTTGAAGTTTTTATAAAGAGTATATGAATGTTTTAGAGAAGGTTGCTAAGAATCATCATTTATGGCTGAAGATGGTTCTTAACATGGGGTGCAATCCCAGTGTAGCAGAAGACATTGTACAGCAAATGTATCTGCGAATAGACAGGCTTGTAAAAGAAGGCAAGAATGTAATGTATGATGAAGAGTCTGCAAATAGATTTTATATCTATTTAACACTAAAGTCTATGTTTATAGATTACAAAAGAGCAAGAGGCAAATATACGTTCTTTGAAATTATGGATAATGATGAGGTGACATCTATGTCTGAAAGCCCAGCTTATTATTCTGGAATGGATATGGAAGAGCAAGAGGCTTTTACAAAGATTTATAATAGAATCTTAGAGGAAATAAATACTTGGGATTTTTACAATAAGAATTTATGTATTGCATATTTTACTACAGGGTTATCGTTAGATAAGTTAGTAAAAGAATTAGGTATAGGTCGTTCTAGTATTTACAACACAGTTAAAATACACAGAGAGATTATACAAGATAAATTTAAAGAAGACGTAGAAGATTTCTACAATAAAGATTACGATAAAATTTAATATTATGGCTAAAAAAAAGAATTATAAAAAGTGGAAAGAATCGTTTAACAAAGAGAATACTATAGGTTTAGGAGACCTAGTAGAGAAAGTTACAGAGGCTACAGGAATTAAGAAAGCAGTAAAGTTTATTGCTGGTGAAGATTGTGGTTGTGATGAAAGAAAAGAAAAGATGAATGCGATTCCGTTATTAAAAAGAAGAGACGTAAACTGTTTAACAGAAGAGGAGTATGCTTACTTAACCAACTGGTTTAGTAAGAAGGTTAACGTAGTGGAGCAAGCAGACCAGAACAAATTGCTTGCAATATACAACAGAGTTTTTAATCAAAGAAGAGAAAGAACAAGTTGTGGTTCTTGTATCAAAACAATGATAGATGAACTAAAAGTTTTGTTTAACCAATACAATTAAAATGAAAGATTTTCGACCAAGACTAAAGGGCAATAAGCTCAAAGCATTCCTTAACTTAACTAAAAGAGAAACAAGAGTTTTAGTCATAGGAGATTTGCATGAGCCTTTTTGCTTAGACAACTATCTTAAATTCTGCAAAGATATTTATTCTAAATATAATTGCAACAAAGTAATATTTATAGGAGATGTCATAGACAATCATTATTCTAGTTATCATGAAACAGATGCAGATGGTTTAGGTGGTGGAGATGAATTAGATATAGCTATAGATAGAATAGCTAGATGGTATCATGCGTTTCCTAAAGCTCATGTGATTATAGGGAATCACGATAGAATTATAGCAAGGAAGGCACAGACAGGAGGCATCCCTAGTAGGTGGATAAGAGATTACTCTGATGTATTAAATACAAGTGGTTGGACTTTTATAGAAAGATTAGTTGTAGACAATGTGCAATACATTCATGGAGAAGGAGGGACGGCTAGAACAAAAGCTAAAGGAGATATGATGTCTACAGTACAAGGACACTTGCACACACAATGTTATAGTGAATGGTGTGTTGGTGCTAAGTTTAAAGTATTTGCTACACAAGTAGGTTGTGGCATAGACCATGAGAAGTATGCGTTTGCTTATGCTAAGGCAGGGAAGAAACCAGCGATAGGTTGCGCAGTAGTATTTGGAGGACATACAGTTGTTAATGAATTAATGGATTTATGAAACTAAAAGATAAGAAGCACACAATAAATCAAAGGATGGGTAGAATGGAAAAGGTGCTTACACAGATGTATTTGACAAACGTAGCCTTTGGAGAAAGGATAGAGAAACTAGAAAAAATATTATTAAAAGAAGAAACAAATGAGTGATAGTAGAAGAGCATACGAAGAAATGTTTGGTAGTTTACCAACGAATAGTCAGGAGAGAAAAAAGATTCCTATTTATACTGGAGTAATTAAATACTTTCCTGATGCTATAGCAGAGGTCGCTAAAGTTAGTTATATTGGCAGTAAGCAACATCATCCAGAACAAGGTGTATTCTGGGATAGAGATAAAAGTAAAGATGACCTAGACGCTTTAACAAGACACCTAATGGAAGCAGGCAAGATAGATTCTGATGGTATTAGACATTCAGCAAAGGTAGCTTGGAGAGCTTTAGCTAATCTACAAAAAGAACTAGAAACATTTGGTAATTAAGAAAATTGTTTATATATTGCAGTTATTAACAATTAATATAATAAACAATGGATGAGACAACAATAATTTATGATTCAGTTACTTTAGTATTAAGGGGTAATTATGAGGCTGGTAGAGATGCTACTTACTTTGATGCACCAGAACCTAGATACTTTGAGATTTTCGAAGTAGTTTGTGGAAAGCAAAACATTATAGATATACTAGATGACAATGTTATAAAAGAGCTAGAAGAACTAGCTGTTGAACAATATGAAGATTATGTATAACAAAAATAATAATTATGGCAATATCAAATCAAATATTTGAGACTTACAGAAGTCAGCAGAGAGTTGCTGAAAGAAACAAAGCGATAACACTTTTGCGTAAAGATGGGTATACTATCTTTGACCCAGAAGGTAACATTATAAACGACACAAAAAGAACGTCATATAAGTAGTTATGACCGTATTGTTTGATGCAGATAGTTTGGTGTGGGCATCTTGCTTTAAGGCAAAAGATGATTTAGAACAAGCAAAGGTAGAGTATGACAACTCTTTTGATAATATATTATTAAGTCTTTATGGTCATTATGATATTGATACAGTTATTACTTTTAATAATAGTAGTGGAAATTTTAGAAAATTATTAGATAATAAGTATAAGGCAAACAGAAAGGGCAGCGAGCTTCCTTTAATATTAAGGGAGCTACATAATTATGTAACTGAAAAATACAATGGTATTAAAACCTGTGGTGTTGAAACAGATGACTTAGTTGCTAGATACTGGAAACATATAACACAAAAAGATGGTAGAGACAATGTAATCATATTAGCACTAGATAAAGACTACATGCAATTACCAGCTTTAATATACAACTATCATTACAATCATCAGTGCATGTATGATGTGACAGAGGTCGAAGCGTTACAAAACTTCTACACACAAATGATTGTAGGTGATACTATTGACAATGTAAATTATTGTAAAGGTTATGGTAAAAAGTATGCTAACAAATTATTAAAAGATTGCGTTACGCATTATCAGTTTACTAAAAAAGTATATAAATTATTTAAAAAAATATATAAACAAAAAGCAAAATTAAAATACATACAATGTTATAATTTACTTAGACTAAGAACAGAATGAATGACGATTTATCTAGTTCTAAAATTGCAGAGTATTTTGCTTTGACAACTTATGAACTAGAGCGAGGAACGAGTGTTGGTGAGATATTAGTGATATTGAAAGAATACGAGCAGAGAGAAATGTTTTATGAATGTGCTGGAATACATCAGGCATTAGAAGTGTATAAGTTTAATTTGTCAGTAGATTTAGCAAAAGTATATGGTGAGGATAAGATAAAAAATAATATAAAATTTATAAAAGATGATAAGCAAAATAAGAAAGGAAGTTGAAGAGGCAACATTACAAGACCTGTCTGTAAAAAGAAGAAACAGAAAGTTAGTTTATGCAAGAGCGATTTATTTTAAGTTATGTAAAGAGAAGACAACTTACACATTGCAAAGAATTGCTGATACTTTAGAGGTAAATCACGCTACAGTTTTACATGCAATTAACAATATATTTCCGTTGATACAAAAAGAAGAGCCGTTTTTATATGAGATATATAACAAGATAAAAGATGAGGATGACATGAATTATCTTAAAGAAAATTATTATGCATTGCGTAATGAATATGAAAAGCTGCTAAAAATAAAAACGTTTGATGAACATCAAGAAATTGTTAACATTGTAAGAGAGATACCTAAAAAACATATAGACACTGCAAAGGTCAGAGTAAAAGCTATGGTTGATATAATCAAAAACTATGCGTAAGATTAAAGTCTTATGTCCTAAGGCTTCACAATGGGCTATTGCAAATGATTTTATAATATATCCTGTAACAAAAGATAACATCAATTATAATATAATTGTGGAGAAAGGTGTAAAGAAAGTTATGATAGAACAAACCTATGACAAAAAGTCTATACATGAAGGAATAGCAGATGTTTATAATAAGCTTTACAAAAAACATAATACAAAATAAACGTTATCATTATATGTCAAGAGCTAAAAAGAATAGGTCTACAGAAATAAAGCGAACAGACGGAAGGAAGAACAACAAGAGATTAGCACCTAAGCCAATATCTACAATAAAGAAGCTACAACCTGCGAGGCAAAATAAAGCCAAGAGAGAGCGTATCTCTTCTTATGCGACTAGTGCTATGAAAGAAGTATTTGGAAGCGAGAAAGAGGCGTTTAAGCACCTTGCTGAGCTTGCTAAGAAAAACTTTACTCACATGAAACTATTAATGGAGTATGCTTATGGTAGACCATCAGATAGTATAAATGATTCTAACAATAATAAAAAGATACAAGTACCAGTTATAAACTTCTTTAACAACAAGGAGTCTGAAACAGAGGATGACATCATAGATGTAACTCCAGAAGATGAATAGCAATATAAATCTACATAGCAAATACATACCTTTGTTTCAATCAAAGAGTAGATACTTTGTGATTACTGGTGGAAGAGGTAGTGGGAAGAGTTTTGGTGTAGCTTTGTTTTTACTAAACCTAACTTATGAGCATGGACACAAGATTTTATTTACTAGGTATACTTTAACATCAGCCAACACATCTATTATTCCTGAGTTTATTGAGAAGATTGACTTGATGGATGTTCATAGTGACTTTAGAATTACTAAGGATGAGATAATAAACCTAAAGACAAACAGCTCTATAATGTTTAAGGGTATCAGAACCTCATCAGGTAATCAAACTGCAGCTCTTAAATCTTTAAATGGTGTAACTACATTCGTTGTAGATGAAGCTGAAGAGCTTTTAGAAGAGGATGTGTTTAACAAGATTGACTTCTCTATTAGAACACAAGGTAAACAAAACAGATGTATCTTGATATTAAACCCAGCTACAAAAGAGCATTGGATATATCAAAGATTCTTTTTGTACAAAAACATTCAAGGGGGTTACAATGGTGTTACAAATGACATAACTTACATACACACTACTTACGAAGACAATAAAGAGAACCTGTCTAAATCTTTTATTGGACAGATAATGGATATGAAGCGTAGGACTCCTTCTAAGTTTGAGCATATTATTTTAGGAGGTTGGATGGAGAAAGCTGAAGGAACAATAATTAGAAATTGGAAGGTTGGAGAGTTTGCACAAACAGAGTTAACTTGTTATGGGCAGGATTTTGGGTTCTCTATGGACATGACAACGCTTGTAAAGGTCTCTGTTGATAGAGATGTAAGAAAGGTATATGTAAAGGAAATATTTGGCAAAACAGCACTTTCTACGTCAGATATAGCGTTTATGAATAGGAAGGAGTGTGGGGCAGATTTGATAATATGTGATAGTTCTGAACCTAGATTGATAAAAGAATTAAAGAACACAGGTCTAAACATTAGACCAACTATAAAAAGAAAGGGCAGTATCTTATCAGGTATTGCTTTGATGCAAGACTATGAGATAATAGTGGAGAGAAACTCACACAATATAATTAGAGAGTTTAATAATTACGTCTGGCATGAGAGAGGTCAAAAGCCAATAGACAAGTACAATCACTTTGTAGATGCCATCAGATATTCTCTGCAATATTTAGTGCAAGGAGTAAATTCTGGAAAATATGTTATTCGATAATTTGTTTAACATGAACCTTTAACATGAAGGGTCGATTGTTTAACATGGAGGTGTTTAACATGAGGGCTGTTTAACATGGGGGGTTGTTTAACATGAGGGTGTAACTCTGCGCCTGTATCCCTGCGAAACTTTCCGTAATTTTAGCCAGAAAAAAAACCAGTAACAAAATCAAATATATTTTTGTAGTGTAAAATTATTTTTGTATACGCGCTCACGCAATTATTATAGGTGTAAAAAAAAATTATATATTTATTTGGTTTATTAACAAAATTGTTTATATATTTGTATCATTAACCAATAAAAACAAAAAAAATGTATACTAACATGGAAAAACAATTTAAATTACATGTTCTGGAATGTGTGATTGATTCGCTTGATGATTACGAAGGCGCAACAGATTTTAATTTTATTACAGATGATGAAATATATTCAATGATTTATTACAGTCGTTGCAATCATTTTATAAATGAATCAGGATGTAATGTTTGGGATGTCATCAGCTTTGCAAGTGAATTATATAAGGATATGACAGGCGAAGCAATGCCAACAGAAAATATAAATTCTGAGTTTGTAGTAAATTTTATATTTAATCATTATGCGCATATTTTAGTAAATGATTTAGAATTTAATTTTGATTCATTCGAGGAACTAAACGACATAAAAAAAGAAGTCAAAGAGTACCTTGAATTATATGAGGATAGATATTTAACACTCCCATTTTAAAAACATAAAACAATGAGCAAAGAAAAAGAACAAAAAACAATGTATCTGCATGACACCCACACAATGTGGGCGCAAGATGGAGAATTACACTTAATGAATGAAAATAATTATCTGGTAATTAATATAAGAAATTTATATTTTGATTTAAGCCATATAATATATTTAACAAAAAAAGAGTTTAACAAACAAGTAAAAGAACAAAACAAAAGAATAAAAAAAGAATCATGAGACAAATTACAAAAGAATCAGTAAAAGCATTTTTTAATGCTGAAAGATATTTTAAAAATAACACTAGAACCGAAGTTCTGCCAAATGTTACAATATTATATTTACATGACAATCCAATTGCATACAGATATAACGACCCAGAAAGAACACTTTCAATTCAGAATTGCGGTTGGTTTAGTAACACAACTAAAGAAAGACTAAACGGAATTCTTACACATATCGGAAACGCTGGTATATATCAAAAGAATTTTGAATGGTTTTTAAATGGTGAGAAGTGGAACGGAGAGTATACAGACATAAAAATTTAATAATATGAAAAAATTAACTTTAGAATATATAAAAGACTTCTATTTAAATAATGGTTTTTTTGAATATGATTACCCAGACTATAAAAGCTGGACAGATGCGGACTGGTTCGAATATGCAGAAGCGCAAGAACTAGAATAAAATTTTAACATTTCTTTAACAAAACTTTAACATTTAAACTTGTAGATATTAACAAAATTGTGTATATTTACACTATAATAATAACAACAAAAACAATAAAACAATGAAAACAATTAACAAACAAGTAAACAACTTTAAACAATTAGACAGCT
>VTLG01008250.1_pt1 | contig 14714 bp, 21 predicted proteins | sample 4694571 | NCBI WGS metagenome assembly VTLG01 (sample SAMN12604809, study PRJNA352737) | marine metagenome | biome: ENVO:00000447; feature: ENVO:00000209|ENVO:00000569|ENVO:01000036; material: ENVO:00002151; isolation source: viral sequences binned using virsorter ...
TGAGCGGATTAACCGCCTTGACCTGCTTGGTATACGCCATCGCACGAGCGAGTGCTTTGGTATAACGAGCTGACAGTGAGTCATACAAGTTATCTTCCATAGCCTCTTCGGTGATCGCGAATCCCATCGCAATGGTTTCGTGGTTATAACGAGCCGTGAATGCTTCTTGCGCTGCATCATAACTGATGGCCGCGCCTTCATCTTTCACTGGAGCTGCTGCAAATCCAGAGAGTTTAACCTCTTCCTCAAACGAACGATCCGAAGATTCCGTATCGTAGATTGCTTTGTGCTCGTCCTCGTATTTTTCGTACTCCAACCCAAACAAAGCATTTAAGCCAGGAAGAAGTTCTTTCAACATCTGTGCGCGTGAAATCGCCATGATTTATTCCTCCTTAAATACCAGTGGTGTTGACTAGTTGATGTCCTACGTTGATTTTACAAACGACATCAGTGTACGTATCACCAACCGAACTCGTTGGTCCGTCAACAAAGTCAACGACACGAATTGGCAGTGTATTAGTGGTCGCTACCGTCGATGCGTCCATAGCATTTTTGCTATTGCCAATAGACGTTGATCCAGCCGTTTGAACCATTGCGTAGTTCGCACCAAGACCCGCTTGGGGAATGGTGTCATCCGCTTGTAGCTCAAACAAGACATTGGGATCAAAAACAACATAGGCTGCTGCATCGGACGCTGCCGTTGATGCGGGCCAATATTGACTGAACGTCATCTGGTTGGTAGTGGGATCGGTGTATTTACACCCCATGAAAATACCGATGGGTGTGCATGCAGTGGTGCCGGTGTCTTTCTCAACTGTACCGGCGGTCACTAGCTTCACGAAATCCCCGTAGAAAATAGCGGTACCGTATGCACTGGCAATCTTGATGTGCATGACCTTACCGGAGTAAGAGCCGCTTGCACTTGTCGTATTGACAGGGCGGGCACCATAGGGGGCTGCTGTCGTAGCCATTAGGTTACCTCACAAACAAATTTAAGTATTACCGCGACCAAATGTTACTCGTGTATTTCGATCAGGAGACAATAAAGGCATCCTTGGATCGTTCTCACGCATATAACTTTGATCTACGCTTTCCATTTGTTGCGCTGCCATTCCCTCGTAATGACGCTGGCGGGCTTTTGCAACTTCTTCGGGAGCCTTACATAAAAGTAATCCGCCCATCTCGACACAACCTGGAAATTGAGAATTATGATCTGGCATAATATTCAACTCAGGGTGATCTTCTGCCTTCACCGCTTCCCATCCCTCTCGAAATCGCATGGACACATTCGTATTATCCGCTTGTCCGGTCATACTCGTGCGTATCCAGCGAAACTCATAGCCTGGAATAGGTTTCGGATCTGGTAGTACAGACGGTGGCTTCCAACTTTCAATACGTTCACTGGATGCTCTGTCTTCCAGGTCACGTGGTGTACGCTTTTCTTCGCTCATAATAATGCCTCCTTTGCTTCATCTATCTTCATTTGTTTAGCGTATTGCTCTGGAGTAATACCAAGCCTTTTTGATAGGTCTACCTGGCTTTTATTGAGCTTTACTTGGCGTCTTTGCTTGCCCTCTCTTTGTGCTGGAGCAACTACGGTGGTGTTTCTTCTTGTAGGATTTCCTGACGTGTCAGCATCCTGCTGGAAGAATTGCGGAAATGCTCGTGTTAATTCCGCATTGATGTGATCGAAGTACGCATCTTGTGTAGAGTTAATACCTCGGCTCACGAGATTCTGGTGCATGCCCATTGCAAACCCAGACATTGCCTCATACCCAGGTTGATTGAACCAGGGATTTTTAGTGACCCACTCTGTAGTTCGCTGATCCATTTGTGGGGCTTGAGGTGCCGGTTGTTGCTGCGGCTGTTGCTGCGGCTGTGCGGCAGAGGGCTGCATTTGTGGTTGATAGTTTTGTAAGTACGATTTATCCGATTGTGCTCGTGTCAATGCTTCCTGCGCCGATACCATCGCATCGGTATCGCCATCCTCATAGGCTTTCTTATACGCCTGCTTCGCACTCTCCAACTCAACATCAGCACGTGTGGATACGCTGCTTAACAGCGCCTGCTCACTACGACCAACCAAATCATTAAGATGTGAATTCTGACCCTGTATCTGTTGAGCATACTGTACGGCTTCATCACGTAACCGCGTGGCTTCTTCCTTCGCCCGTCGCTGTTCGTGGTACTCGTACTTCAGTCGCTTGATATGCTCTTTAGCGTCTTCATCGATACCTTCTATCTCGGCATCAATATCAAACGTATCGTTTGGATTGATTGCTCTAGGGGCACGTTGATCTTCTGGGGGTCGATCATCGACAACTTGTATATCTAAATCATCGGCTTCGTCTGCCAACGATTTCATTACATCGGATTCATCCGGCAATATATTATCTACTTCAGACACGGGATATACCTCTTGGGTCGTCCACCACGGCCTCTACTGTATCGTCGTTAATAATCCTAAATTCCTTGCCATGAATCTTAATACGCGTCCCGCTATACGCCCGCATCACAACGAAGTCACCTTCCTTGCACCACGGACCATTCGGGAAACGCTCTGTATCTTTATAGCAATCCGGTCCCATCTTGATGACGAACCCCACAACGGAGGAGACTTCTTCCACCTGGATGGTTTCTTTTGCTTTTAGAATACCGCCATCAGTCTTTTCTTCGATTTCTGGCAGCCCAACGAGAATGCGGTATCCGGTAGGTTCCGGCAATTGTGTCGCCTTGTCCTCTCGAATATCAGTTACTTCGGCCATGTTGTTTAACCTTCAGTCCACTTAGAAGGGGAAGTGGTGTACCCCTGCCCTCGCGGGCGTCATTCCTCTACAAAAATCTTTTCGACAATCTCCTCTATGTCACGCTTTGCAAATTGCACCCCTTCAATCTGTCCTCTTAACAACTGATACTGATTGAAGTTATCAATTCCTCCGGTCACGATGACTTCTTTTAATCTCGTTTCCGTCTCGTTTAAACGCAACATTAACAAATCAACGAATCGTGGGTCAACAAAGTCACTCACGAGGGATTCTTCAATAAGCTGTCTGCAATCTTGCGGCCAATCTCTGCGCCTTTGGCTTCCTGATCCGCATTAAGGCGTCGATCTTTTTGATCGTGCTCCGCTTGTCGTTCTGCGACTTCCGCACCAATCTTCGCTCCGGCAATACGTTCGTCACTTTCAATCTTGAATCGCTGTAGATCATCCCGCATCTGCGCCTTTTGCGCTTCCAGTTCCAGCTTCTGCTGATCGACAGCTTGCCTTGCCTGATCCGTTTGCGCGGCAGATTGTACTTTCTGTTTCTGTATCTCCAGTTCTTCACGCTTCATCTGCAAGATAGGATCTTCAGACATCTCCTGATTCTTCTGTTGCTGCGCTTCTTGCTGACTCTTACCTAGCAACTGCTGTGCCGCTTGTGCAATCAATCCAGACAATCGAGATTCGATTTCAGCAGGCAGCTCTGTGCCTAATGGCGGTAGCTCGATGCCCAGCTCTTCCTCGATTTCTGCTCGATACTTAAAGGCAATGTGCTCTGTGACATGCGCCGTTAATGCAGCCTGTGATGCGGCGGCTGTTGGAGACTGTGCCATCTTAGCTTGTATCTGCGGATCTTGAACCATTGCCATGTGCGTCTGGATATGGGCGTCGTGATCTTGATATTCAAACGCTTTAACAGGTTTGGTATTCAGCAGATCCATATTCTCAGCCACCGGATCTTCCGGCTTCATATCATCCTCTACCGGAACAATCTTATCGGGATCACGTATTCCTAGAACTTCCAGCATCTGTCGATGCAGTACCGGCAAGTCATACAACTGTGGAGCCTGCGCTGCCAGTTGTAATGCCGACTGATACTGCATAATGCGCTGCGACATAGTGGCCGCGTTTGGATTGGATACCGGAATGACATCAATGCGCTGATCGAAATCTTCTTCGATATTCCGTCCATCGTCTTCGGTTTCATACGGATAGGCCGGTGGCCCGAAGTCTTCGATGATGGTCACCAGGATCTTCAGTTCATTTTTCAACGATGCATGCAGTCGGGCTTGAATCGCTGACATGACCTTCATGTTCTTTTCCATGAGCGCCAGTGTCGTACCCACGGGAGCCTGACTATTCATGTCCGATACCTTTACGTCGGTAATCGCCGCGAAGCGTCGGCCTTCCTCTACAATATTATTCAACAACTGAAACAGGGTGCCGGAAGGTTCTTTATAGGGAAGGAAGGAAATGTTCTCTTTGATCGTACCGCCTGGAACATCCACGTCCCGAAACTCCCCAGGCATAATAGGAGTGTCATCTCCTTTTATCCGCATCCCTCGTGCTTTCAATCCTCCTGGCAGGTTAGCCAAGGTGCCTGCATCAACCAATTGACGCAGTAACGATGTGGCCGATTTCACCAGACCACCAATCAAATGAATCAATCCCAGCCCATAAAACCCTAGCCCAGGCAGGTACTCGTAATGAACAAAGTGTGTTCGTCTCTCACGAATAGGATCGTCTTCGTAATAGTTTCTTCGGATAGACAGGATGGTGCCCGCTTCTTTGTCTAAGGTCACCACATACGGCAATGCGATTCCTGTCTCTTCTCCCTCTTGCTTATCTTCAAATCCATCGAGGTCCAGCTCCACATGCATTTCCAGCAATGTATGTACAGAGTCTCCACTCAGATAACCGCTACTGCCTGATACCTTGGGCTTGTCTCCGGTTAAATCTCCGTACTTTTCCCGCACCTCGTCCAGCGAAATATCATTATCGGAAATCTCTACATCCCGATAGAACCCGCTTACCTGCATCTTGCGTATTTCATTCTTGGTCTTACGCATGACATGAGTTAAACGGGTAGTGGTATTTAAGTCGGTAGCTCCGTCAAAGACGACCATATCCTCTGAGGGAACAAACATAGAGCATGGGCGCTCCATATTCGGATCGTAATAGACTTTCTTGAACGCGCTTCCTGCCAAGGGCAATGAGAACAACATACGTTCTGTCTCACTGCGATATTCTGTCATGCGCTCGGTCATCAGGTAGTTCATGTAATCCTGTACCCGATTGGCCTGCTTTTCTTTTTCTTGCGTTACCTTGCCTACGATATGTGTTCGTGCAGGGCCGGATGCTGGAAATATTTCTGAGATGGCTTGCGACTGAAACCGGACTACCGCTTCTGCCAGCAACGGGTGATGTACGCCACATGCTCCTGGCCACGGTGTGGTTCGATCCTCAACCTTCAATCCCAATTGATCGAGTCCAGCTATGTACGCATCTTCCCAATCACGGCGAGAGGCTTTGTCATCCTCATAAGCACTTTGAAGCTCAGAACCAATCGCATCCAGAATATGTTCATCAATGTATTCAGAAAGGTTGGCATCGAACGGAATCATTTCTTCTTCCAGTTCTGGCTGGAAATCAATAAGCATACCGCCGTCTTCCGTCTCGATAGATATGGCGTCTGGGTTTTCAACTCCAATCACCAGCGACTCGTCTTCTATCGGCATGGAATCTATGCGCTGTTGTAGGTCAGCCACTTCTAAAGGGGATATTGCTTTATCGACAGCCATCGGCCCTCCTTGATTGCAATGAGTTTAAACACCTTAATAGTAGTTGGCAATTCGTGGAACCTCCGTTCCTATATCTTCGTCTGCTTCCAGTGCAAGGAACCCGCCTTGCCTGAAGCGCAAAAGCGCCTGAGTCGAGGAGTCTACTAGGTCATCGTGATCGCCAACAGGGAAAGCTGCGAATTGTTCAATAACCTCTTCTGCCCATCGTGTCTTTGGTGCCCACACTACGCCGGACGCAAAGAAGTCTGCGATGGCATTGACTCTCGATATTTTATCGTTGCCACGTGATGGGGTGTACTCAGTTACCGGAATACCTATACGACGCAGCTCAAAGATCAACGGAGCGCCAGCGGCCTTTGCCTCAACGATGAATGCATCAGGACGCCACTGCATATACATTTCCTGGGCGCGAATCTTCAACTCTGGAAACTCCAGACGTTCCTGCAACGCATCCAATAAAATAATCTGTGGCATTCTCATACCGTCTTCATTGTCAGCATAGAAGACGCCCCATGTGGTACAAGCCGAATAGTCAGCCCGCTCGTGCTTCAAGAACGCAGTATCCCAGGATTGAATAATAAACGAGACAGAGGGTGGATTGCCGTGCTCCCATTCTTTCCACCATTCCCTTTTGATGATTGCGCTTTCTTCAGAGGTGGGTTGCTGCTGATACTGGGCTTCCCATTTGGATACCGGCAGGGTTGCGCGTATTTTTTCCAACTCATCGAGAGGCCAATAGTCTGGCCAAAGGCTACGGCCAGAAGGTAAAATAGCAGGCAACTCAATTACTTCCCATTCATCTGAACCTTCTCGCACAATGGAGTCCCGCATGATTTGCCCACACAGATCCTTCTGGCTCCATCGGGTCATCACAATAATGATAGCTCCACCAGGTTGCAGACGCTGGCGAGGACCGGAGGTAAACCATTCATAGGTATTGTCAAATACTTTGGGGTCAGCCTGCTGCCCTTGCTGTTCCGAGTGTGGGTCATCAATCACTAAAAGATCCGCACCACGTCCTGTCACAGCACCACCGACACCCACCGAGAAGTATTCCCCACCACCAGATACATCGAATCGACCAGCCGCCTTTGAATCCGCAGTTAGAGATACGTCAGGAAACAATACCTTGTATTCCTCACTACCAATCAAATTACGTACCATACGACCAAAACGAATTGCCAACTCAGCCGTATGCGAAGCCATGATGATCTTCTTATCAGGAGCACGCCCCATAATCCATGCAGGCAACAACCATGAGGTCAACTGAGACTTACCCATACGAGGCGGCATATTAATCATCAGCCGTTTTAATTCGCCGGTAGCGACTCTTTCAAATGCTTTTGCCATCTTCCTATGGTGCGCCCCCTCTATAAACGCAGGCCACACCGATCCTGAAAACTCTAAGAACGATTCTTCTGCTTTCTCCCTACGGATAGCATCTTCCAGTGTAGACAATAGCGACGCTACCTCTGATCTTTCCTTAGAAGACAAACTATCTAACCGTTCAGGCGTCAATTCCTTTTTTAATTTTATAAATTCATTTTGTATTGACATAGGGGTTGTATCCCATTTAAAACATATAAAGGACGTATCCTTTTTCTACAGAACCTGACCCTTCTCCAAGGAAAAGGCGACCAGTACGTTCTAGTTCTCGCAGGGGAGGATGCAATATCTCTCCGTTTATTGCGCCTCCTTTGCCAGAACGTATTCCTCAACAAAGTCATTTACAATTTTCATGCATTGTTCCCACGTTGTTACGGTCTGTATACCAATAAGCTGACCACGCAAACTAAAAGAAGCAGACCACAACCCCTTTTTACGGAAAATACGTATTGACATATTACCGTCGTCCAGTATGGGACCCAAAACGTTATCTGAATATGTAGGGGTGGGGGGTGTGTCAATAGCCATTAAGGAATGCAAATCAAATATGGGGGTAGTCGTTTGTCAAAAATCATATATAAAGGGATCGGCGGTCGCGCGGGCGCGTACACGGGGGTGGGGGTGCGCGTGACACCTGCCCGCATTATGCGCGCGGAGGCTCATTCGTACCCACAATCGCGTTTAAACGCTCAAGCACGTCGTGAGGATCGTCCACACTCTCGCTCACCACGTGTGACTGCTCCACGTATAGGCGCGATACCCTGCCTGCATAATGCGCGGCCTGTATAGCAGCACTGAACTGACCAGCGTCTTGCGCTTCTTTGCTCAACTCCTCCATACGTGCCACGTGTTGCGCTAGAGAGACGCGCTCTTCGCGCTCATTCTCTGCACTTACCCGCGAAATCTCGGCCTGTACCTTCGGTAATTTTGCCAGCTTATAACCCACATCCGAAGCATTACCACCAGGCTTGTATCCGGCCTTCTCGGCAGCATCTCTCTTTGAGAGTCCATGCGCTACATACCGCGCAAACAGGCGCTGCTTGACGGTCAAACCATCACGAGCACTGGGGATATCGACGACCTTTGGCACTGTTTAAACTCATTAATTACAACGTAGTTGTATAACGTACCACCAACGCTATGTTTGTAACAACAGTTGACACACAGTTTAAACGTCCGTATTGTTTTGGCCCATCGCAACAATGGAACGCAAAACATGACCAACTACGTTGATAGAGAAACGTACCTCAATGCCCTAGTGGTTCTGCTACAGGGTGACGTGTTCACCGATGCCGGCATAGAGCCGGAACAATGGGACACACGCAAGTACCGTATCACTTGCGGATTCCCACTAGGCTACCGAGGTAGCCGTACCGGACGTGTCGTGCTCGGTCAGGCATTTGATCCTTCGATCAGTGCCGACGGGACATACGAAGTATGTGTCAACCCCATCTTAGATGATCCGCTGCATGTCGCCGAAGTGACCGTGCATGAGATGATTCATGTCTATGCAGGCATAGCCTGTGGCCATCGGGGTGAGTTTGCCCGAATCGCTAGAGCCGTAGGCTTGACCGGACCGATGACCTCTACGACTGCTGGTCCTGCTCTCAAGAGCACTCTGGAAGAGTGTGTCGAATCACTTGGACCGTACCCACATGCTGCCATCGATCCACGTAACCGACGCAAACAAGGCACACGGTTACTCAAACTTGCCTGCACATCATGCGGTTTCACCGCAAGGGTCAGCGCCAAATGGGGCGACCGTATCCATTCAAGTTCGACCTGTCCGGTATGCAATACCGTTGGATCACTCACCGTTTAAACATCGCAACTAAGGATAAACATGCAACACCATACTAACAAAATCGATCCAGCTACGCTGGAAAAAATAACCAAGGCGCTCGAAGGTGTAAACGAGAGCACGTCGTTAAACGCGACACATCGCCATGCACTCAAGCGACTGGCGATTGCCTATGGCAAGGCACCGAACACGTCGGAGCGTGAGCTGGTCAGCCTATGGCTGATTGGTCCTGACGCTGGGGCCAATGTCGGTGACGCCATCACGGACGCCATCAAACACGCACTGAGCGAAGCGCAATTGCAGCGCATGGTGAGAGAAGAAGCGCGACGTGTCGTACTCGATGAATTCGACCGACCACCACGAGAGATTGTGATTCGTACCGACACCGACGCCAGGCCATTGCCTAATGAGCATAGGCACCAAGTGTTCGAAGACGTGCTGATGTACGCTGCACAACGTGAGAGCGTATACCTGGTCGGGCCTGCCGGTAGTGGTAAGACCACCATTGCCCATCAGGTGGCCGAAGCATTAGAACTACCGTTCTACTCGACCGGCGCTTTGGTAATGAAGCACGAGCTGGAAGGATTCATCGACCCCAACGGCAACTACGTTGAAACCGAGTTCTATAAAGCGTTTAAACATGGCGGCGTTTATCTGTTCGATGAAATCGACGGGTCGTCACCCGCTGCGGTACTCGCATTCAATGGGCACATGGCTAACGGGATCGCATCGTTCCCATGCGGCATGGTCGAGCGTCACCCGGACTTCGTGGTGATCGCAGCGGCGAACACCTACGGGAACGGCGCGGATCGCCAATACGTAGGACGCACACAGTTGGACGCTGCCAGCCTGGATCGATTCGCATTCATCGAGATGAACTACGATGAAAAACTGGAATCGGAATTGTGCGGGAACGCGGTATGGGCAGCGCATGTACAGCGCATCCGACACGCCATCGATGCGCTCAAGATACGTCACATCGTGTCGCCTCGTGCCAGCATCAAAGGCGCGATCATGCTCAAGGCAGGCATGGACCAGGCAACGGTCGAGCAAGCGTACATATGGAAGTCGCTCACCGATGCCGACATCGAAAAAATTAAGGCGGCCTGCTAAATAGGAGTTGACAGGCCGTTATCACAAATCGCAACATGGAACACATGAACATGCACACACTTACATACACACAAGATTGGGATTCGTTCTTACACGACATGCAACACAAGGCAGTCAACACGGCGCATCGTGGGAAAGAACAAAGTCTTTCGACAGGTCACGGGAGATTTGAATTCACGCACACCAACACCTACGACGACGCGATAGAACTGCTCACGCATGGATGGACCGAAGGTCGCAGTGAATTGGCAAGGTCCACCGAATTCGCGAAAGCACTCACGCATCAAGGCAATGCACCGGCATGGCAGCACGCTCCGGCAGGTGCAATACCGAGCGTACCTGCATACTGTGCAGGCATTGCGGAATGCATGATGACGCCAGCAGGGGATGAGGCCGAACGGTCAACACCGATTGTCACAATACTTGTCAACATCGCATCCGCGCACACGGTCAAGACCAGTGAAATGATTAACCGAGGCGCGGCCATTGTCGCACTCATCGATCAGATAGAATCCTCTGGGCAGCGCGTCGAGCTGATCGCCTCAGAAAAGATCGAATGCAAGGTCAACAACGCAATCATGGATGCACGGGTGAAAGTAAAAGAAGCACACGAGCACGTGGATTTGGATCGCGTAGCAATGGCCGTCGCCCATCCGAGTATGCTCCGGCGCTTCATGTTCCGCGTGACTGAATTCATGTTGAAAAAACGCAACCCCTACTACGGCATGCCGAGGGATCACGAAGAATCCGAGCTGGATCACGGCACCCTGTACATTCCTATCATTCCATCGAATGAGACGATGGCTGACGCTATGTACGGCACAGAGGAGCGTGCAGTAGAAAGGATCGCGGCCCTATGGGAAGAGGCACAAGCACCCGCATGAAAAAAATCACTATTGAATTCGACGACGCCGACGCCGAGAGATTGATTGAACTGTTGGAAAATCTCACGGCACTGGCGAACGCACATGTCGAGAACCAGGCACCGTTTAAACACAACGACAATAACGAAGAGGAAATTAAATCAGATGAATGACAATAAAGGGGTTGACATTCGGTTTCGATAGGTTGCAACATGGATACATCATACACACACACGAGGGGATCAAATGGAATGTTGTTTATGCTCAACCGAAATTGAGCCAATGCGGGATTCGAGCGGGAAGGTCGCTCTTCTACCCAACGGGAAGCCTGCATGGGACAAGGGCCACAGCGCCGAGCCAATCATTGCCGATGGCAGATGCTGCGATACTTGCAACACGCATAAGGTAGTACCTGTCAGGCACGCTGCCTCGGTCGGCCTTATGCGGAAGGCTCCCAAGCCGGAGTAAAATTTAACGGGGGCTTTGCCCCCCATCACTAAAGGAAATTATATGTACACCGACAGCACGTTAAACGAGATTCAGGGAATTCTTGTTGAAAGACACAAGGAGCCAGAGCTTTTTACGGGTGATTGGAAAAAACTCACAACACTTCGTGAACAAATCGAAGCATGGGCGCAGGAAGTTGAGTCCAGTAACTCAACCATGCTTGAAATAAAATCCTTTGAAACGAAATCGGGACACACTGAGGCAATCGAGCTGGATCATTTTCAAGGGGCTTTGCCCCCCATCACTAAAGGAAATCAAATGGAAGATGCCAAGTTAATATACACGGTGAGCTGGAACACCGACAGCCGGAAAGGACACTACTCATGGGTGGATAAGGAGTTTGATGATCCCGAAAAGGCAACCGAGCACGCTCGAAAGTTACACGAGGATGGAGAAAAAGATATTCAATGCCGACAGTTCGCGGCGATTTATCTTTGGGAAGATGGGAAATGGGTCAGATGGTAAGGACACTCATGCACGACATAAGCGACTACATAAAAACCACATGGAGCCGAGGACGAGAGTTCGGGTTCCCCATTACTACTATCTTATTTGAAATGGTCAAAGGCATCTTCGATGGAGCCAACGACATCACTGAAATATAAGGAACGTTATGAAACTTGCAGCACTAATATTGTACACCAGCGTCTGGATTGCAGGCGCAGTCATGTCCGTGATCCTTGGCATCTGGGCATTCGAGGCAGGCGAGTTCGCGCCCCAACACAACACGCAATTACAGAACAGAATGTTTGCCGTGATCTTGTTCGCGATGTTTTCTTTCATCGTGTCCGTGTTCAACGCAAGCATTGCGGTCAGCGTGTCACGTGATACCTGGTACTTTGCCGTGACTCTACCCCTGCGAAAGCGCAGGTACAGGAAGGACAAGAAGGAACGTTTAAACGCAGCACTAAATGTTTCACCACACACACACACAACACAGCTATAGGGAACACATCGCAATGAAAAAACCGAGAACAAAAAAGGACTTTCTGAAGCATCCATTCGTCTCAAATATTTGGAAGGAAGGGATAGATGGTTGGTGGATTGACTTAAAGAAGGGTTATCAGTGTGATGAAACTCACAGTGTTCACGAGATGACCATCAAGGATCTTGCTGAAGCATTTCTGGAAGTCGGAAAATGTAACTGTAAAGAGTGCGGGAGCTGAAAACATGGAAGCATTTATTCACATCATTCACGGGACTGAAGCCGACACAAATTACACGAGCAGGCAAGGGCGATTGACGTGCAAGTTCAATGACTTGATTGAAGTCTTTGGTCAACCACTCAAGGACGGGTTCGACACATACAAGTGTGACGCACAGTGGGATCTGGACTTGCGCCGGATCGGATTTCCTGCGCGGTCAACGGTCGCCACAATCTACAACTATAAGAACGGGCAGGCGTACTGCGGCTCTGACGCACCGCCCGTGAGGGACATTACCGATTGGAGTGTGGGCGGTCACTCACACGAGGCAGTGGAATTAATTGAAACTCTTTTGAAACAGAACGACATTGAGCACACGATTCAGTTCGACTGAGATGACATTTCCTTTGCAGGCAGGCCGGAGTGTCAGCATGAGAGACAGACACTGTGCCGAAACCGTCGTCATCTCAGGGGCGTTGGCCCTTTTTTCATACGGTGAACGGTGTCATCTCCGGCACATACTAACAAGGTCATTGACAATCCAAACAAGAGGGTTGACAATGCAATGAGTTTAAATCTATCGCAACGGGAGACAACATGGACAGAAAAGAACTAACGAAAATTGCACGGGAGATGGGTACACCTACCATCATCTCCATGATTAAAGAAGAGACACAGCGCATGCGTGACCGCAATGAGATGGTCAACGTCGCTGACCTTATCGATGCGCTGATTAATAAAATGTCAGACGATGAGGAAGGAGTAAAGATATGACCGTCATTAATGCAGAAGAACAATTCACGTCGTTTAAACGCGACTTGAATGAGAATAGAATTTGGTTCAACGAGTTGGAGCACCTCGCCGTAACGCCTGGGGCGCTCGACCTTCTTGAACAAAAGTATTCCAAAGAGCCATCAAGCGACACGCTTTCCAGACAAGGGCATCACATCGAGTCTCTCTGTTTATCGATGGCTCGTGGTTTTTTTGGCAACGTGGACGAGGACACCATGAGGCAAAACCTGGCAAGCATCAAGGATGGTGGCATGGTAATGGGCGTGTACGATGGACTCTGGGTGATCGTGGACCCTGGCCACAAAGTGATGACGATCCTATTGCCCAGTGATTACTAAAAATATTCTGGGCGGGTCGGTCTACGTTCTGTTCGACGGTAACAACGTCGTGTACGTCGGGCAGAGCGTGAATCCTATGTCCCGCATAGGCACTCACAACAGAGACAAAACGTTCACCCATTACCGGATCATGGCCTGTTTAAAAAGACGAATGAACTACTGGGAATCGCTATTAATTTCCCGATACAAACCTCGATACAACAAGGCCGGTCTGGATAAAAAGAAACCACCGTCACGGAAGATTAAGTTCAGTCACCCAAGAAAAGCATCGAGTGGACTTCGCTATGAAGAGGGCTGGGCTATAGGGTACGAACCGCAAGTTGAACCGTATATCCATTTGTCACGCACAAACTTGCAGAAGATTATTTACGGGAGAGTTAAACATGAATAACAACGAAAGAGTGACCAGCCTTCAGGCATGGAGAGCACGTAGTGCGTCAGTCGGAAGCGAATGGGGCGTGCGGATTGCTACCGCGCAGGAAGCAAAGCTACGTGCGTCCGAGGGTGACAACATGCAAGTCACACTACACGCATTGCAAAGTTGCTATGAGGATTTGTTGAGTCGAATCAATCTCGACAAACGATTGCAACGAGACGAGAACATAGAGGTCATTGAGCGTTTTCTTCTCGTCAAGAAGGCATTGAAGCGACTCGATCCACTCGGTAAACGGGTGCGACCATGAGGGCGGCACCAAGCTGGTACGAGTTTGCGGAGATACTGCGACGTGAGAACAGAACGTTGCAGGAAATCTCTAGCTTGCTGGGTGTTTCGATCCCTACCATTCGAGGGCAGCTCGTCCAACGAATGAAAGATTACGAGACGTTTAAACAACCTACCTACAAGACAGAGGATGTCGAAAGAACGAAGCGCATTGAGTCGGCGCTTGCCAATGGCGAGGGTTGTTCAGTCATCGCTGATCGTGAAAACGTGTCACGTCAGTGGGTGTACGTCATCAAGAATCGAGGTGACAAACGCATCGATGCCTATGTGAAACGTGAGGTGGACAGGACATTGCTTGGCGACAAGCTGAAGAAAGAAGGGGTGATCGCTTGATCGAAGACAAAGAACTGCACAGGCAGCACGTGCAACGTGAGATGGAAGTGTTCTTGAAGAACGGGGGGAAGATCCAGAAAATTCCTAGCGGAGTGAGTGGAGCCAACGCCTTGAAGAGTAAGGGCCACGCCTCGACATGGGCTAGGTTTTTTC